>Ga0224501_10000058_pt1 | contig 123605 bp, 93 predicted proteins | sample SF_Oct11_sed_USG_4_FD_169105 | JGI IMG/M metagenome (GOLD analysis project Ga0224501, IMG submission 169105) | Sediment microbial communities from San Francisco Bay, California, United States - SF_Oct11_sed_USGS_8_1 | ecosystem: Environmental > Aquatic > Marine > Sediment | place: USA...
TTGCGGTGCGCTTAACCTCGGCCTCTGTGCCACTGACCGACACTACCGCCACCGTCACTATTGGTGGGGTGAGTGGTACTTTCACCGCCACTACCGGTGACAACACCCCGAATGCCTTTGGGTTCACCACACAAACGGGCATCGAGCTGAACACCCAAGTAGTGTCCAATGCCACTGCCGTCACGGGAATAAATATCGCGGCTCCCATTTCCATAGTGGGGGGACAGTACGCCATCGATGGCGGTGCTTTTACCACGGTGGCCGGTACCATAAGCAATGGCCAAACCGTTGCGGTGCGCTTAACCTCGGCCTCTGTGCCACTGACCGACACTTTCGCCACCGTCACTATTGGTGGGGTGAGTGGTACTTTTACCGCTATAACCGGTAACAACACCCCGAATACCTTTGGGTTCACCACACAAACGGGCATCGAACTGAACACCCAAGTAGAGTCCAATGCCACTGCCGTTACGGGAATAAATATCGCGGCTCCCATTTCCATAGCCGGAGGACAGTACTCCATTGATGGTGGTGCCTTTACCACGGTGGCCGGTACCATAACTAACGGGCAAACGGTTGCTGTACGGTTGACATCCGCAGGAATAGCGCTAACAGATACCACAGCCACCGTCACTATTGGTGGAGTGAGCGGTACTTTCACCGTCACAACCGGTGACAATACCCCGAATGCCTTTGGATTTACGACTCAAATGGGCATCGAGCTGAACACCCAAGTGGTTTCTAATACCTTTGCAGTTAGTGGTATAAATATCGTGGCTCCTATTTCCATAGCCGGAGGACAGTACTCCATTGATGGTGGTGCCTTTACCACGGTGGCGGGCACTATAACCAACGGCCAAACCGTTGCCGTGCGCTTAACCTCAGCCTCTGTACCACAGACGGATACCACCACGACCCTGACCATAGGCGGGGGAAGTGGCACCTTTACCGTTACCACAGGGGATAACACTCCGAATGCTTTTAGTTTTACCAGTCAGACGGGGGTTCCGGTGAGTACTCAAGTGGTATCCAACAGTGTCACCATTACCGGTATTGATATCAGTTCTCCCATCTCGATTGTCGGAGGAGAGTACTCCATAGACGCTGGTGCGTTCACGACCCTATCCGGGACCATCACTAACGGTCAGGTTGTGGCGGTGCGCGTGACATCAGCGTCCGTGGGTCTGAGCGACACCATTGCCACTTTAACTATTGGCGGCGTTAGTGCTAATTTCACGGTTACGACTGCCGGCGGCAGTGATACGGTACCAGACCCATTTTCGTTTACCGATCAAACGGGTGTTTCATTAAGCGCGGTAGTTGAATCCAATGCCATTACTGTTAGCGGCATTACTGCTCCCAGTGCGATTAGCATCGTCGGCGGTGAGTATTCCATTGATGGTGCTGCCTATACTGCCGTTGCCGGCACGGTGAACAATGGGCAAAGTGTTACGTTACGTCTAACTACTTCAGCATCGGCCTTTACTGCTACCAGTGCCACTCTGACTATTGGCGGCGTGAGTGACATTTTTACAGCGACCACCGGTGACAGTGATACATTTCCTGACGCCTTTGTTTTCTCGCCACAGAGCAATGTTTTGCTCAATACATTTATTGAATCCAATAGCGTCACGGTTACCGGTATTACTGCGCCGGCAATTATCAGTGTCACTGGAGGCGAGTATTCCATAAATGGTGGTGCTTACACTCAAAACAACGGAACCGTGAGTAATGGCCAGACCGTTACACTGCGCCAAACATCGTCTCCCATTCACTCGACTGCCACTAGCGCCACACTCAACATTGGTGGTTTGGACGGTACGTTTACGGTGACCACTGAAACTCAGGTGGATGATGGTACACCCAATGCGTTTTCTTTTAGCAGTCGTACCAATATGGAATTGAGTACCTTGGTCCTGTCCAGTTCGACAACGGTAAGTGGAATCAATATTGCCGTTCCCATCAGCATAGTAGGCGGTGAATATAGCATTGACGGTGGTGCTTTCACTTCGGCAGCGGGTATGGTAACCGCTACCCAGCTGGTGCGAGTCCGCCTGACTTCTGCATCTACACAGGAAACAGCAGCGACAGCAACCTTGACCATCGGTGGTGTCGACGGTACTTTTACCGTTACTACCCGGGGTTATCGCATAGGTGGTACGATTTCCGGGTTGGCCAGTCCTTCTCTGGAGCTGAACCTAAATGGCAGTTTGGGTTTTCAAGCAGAAACTGATGGCGCATATGCCATGGGCAATCTCACCAATTCAGCAACCTATGAAGTAACGGTTAGCCTTCAGCCCACAGAGCCGGACCAGGTATGTAACGTCAGCAATGGCAGCGGTACCATCGGCGGTGCGGATATTACAAATGTTATTATTGACTGCACTGTTGTGAATTACAGCATTGGCGGTAATGTGAGCGGTTTAAGCGGTTCAGGTTTGGCACTGCAGATTAACGGTGCGGAAATCATTCCAGTAGGAAATGGGGTATTTGGATTTTCTACCACCATACCTGATTTAAGCCGCTACGATATCAGTATCAGCAGTCAACCCACGGGCGAAACCTGTGTACTGAGTAATGCCTACGGTATTGTCAGAGGTGCTAATGTTTCCGATGTGACGGTTCAATGTAATCCCACAGGGGTCGCTTTGTCCACATTACGACCTATACAGGATAACCAAGCCATTGTTATTAATTTTGATCAATCCATGGCTCCGGCCAGTTTGGTGCTAGGTGGTGATTTAAGCAGTCAGGGTGTTTTTGTCTGGAGTACCACTACCGTCGCTAACGATACTCTGACCTTTACCCCTACGACAGTCTGGTCTTTGGGTATGAACCAAACTCTGAGTGTTGACGTCAACAATGCTTCAGGTCAGCCAATCATTCCACAGTCTTTGGCTTTTGATGTATTCAATGCGCCCATCTATTTTGTCAGCGGCTCCGCGTTGGATGATACAGGCGACGGCCTGAGTCCGGTCACGGCTTTACGGACACTGCAGGTGGCGATAAATAATGCGGTTCCGCCGGCGGTGGTAGTGGCGAATGCCGGGGATCATAATATCAGTGCAGCCATTAGCCTTCGTGATGGCGTATCCTTATACGGCGGTTACAAGCAGGATTTTAAAGATCGGGATGTGGGACGTTATGTGACGGATGTTTTATCGCCGGGAACCAATAATGCAATAGTCGCCGGTAACGGAGTTACTTCCAGCACAACTGTAGACGGATTATCGGTTCACTCATCCGCCAGTACCATAGTGTCTATCAGTAGCAGCGCGGAGCCGGTATTCAGAAACAATACCATTGTGGCTGAAACCTCCATAGGTTCTCAATATATAATGCGTATTATCGGATCAAGTCCCGTGATAGAGAGCAATACCTTGTTGGGTTCGCGTGGGCGTGGGAGTTTTCAGTATGGGGTTTATATCACTGGATCCGGGCCAATCCTTCGTAACAATACCATCGTTGCCGCGAGAGGTTTTTACGTGTCATTTGCATATGGTGTGTACCTAAGTTCAAGCACCGGAACCTTAATTACCGGAAATTTAATCACTCCACTGACACAAACCGGGGCATTTGCCTATGCTATAAATAGTAGCACTTCCGTATTTGAGGCTTACAATAATATAATCCATGCCGGGGATGGCTCCTTTAACTACGGCTTGAATTTGTCGGGAGTTTCCAGTCCGATTATTCGTAATAACATTATCAATGGCGGTACCGGAGCTTTTGAATATGCGGTTTATTTGAGCTCAGATGTTACACCGTTTATAGATAATAATATTTTGTATACGACCAGCAACGATCGCTGTGTACACACAAATGGCGCTGGAACCAACTTGAGCAGTTTTAGGAATAACGATTTGTATTCCTGTTCGTCACTTATGTATTTTTATGTGGATGGCAGCGGCTGTGCCGCCAATGATATTTGTCCCGCCACAATCGATGAGTTGAACACAACTGTACCTAATGCTTCGAGCAATGTGAGTGTGGATCCCCTGTATGAATCCGAAGGTGGTTTGGATGGAGATGTCAGTACGCCATTGGACAATGACTGGCATTTCAGTCTCAGCAGTCCCATCAGCGTAACGCAGGGTGGTTTGAATGGTATTGATGATGGCGGTTGGGGCTTTAACAGCGATAAAGACGGTATAGTCAGACCTGCCACCGGGAGTCCCTGGTCCATCGGGCCATACGAGCCGTAGTGATACAGCTGCCGCCTCATGGACGAGGCGGTGGTAAGATTAAGGCAAAGAAGTCTATATTAGGCCCGGTTCTATTTACTAAAAGGCCGCTAATTTTGGTGCAGGTCATCTATGAAATATTCTGCTAAACCTTATGAACTGGTACTGCCTGACGAATACCTTAAGTCGCCTGTTTGGATAATGGCACTTGAGGATTCTGATCTACCGGGGTGGGATGAAACCTGGAGAAAACCCGTCTCAGGCAGTGCGAATGTTCCGGATAAATCCACGGGGCTATTTATCGGTCTGCGAATTCGAAATTTCGATATTATTGCAAATGCATTGTTCTTTGATAAAGTCATGTTTCCTTTAGCTCCCGATGGGAACGCAGAGTGTGACTGGATCGGTGAGATACTTATATGGCACGATGACGCATGGAAATCTCCATCGCACGTTTCGCTCAACGATTTTGCTTTTCCTATAATTTTTGAGGCAATTCCTACCATAAGAAACGAAGAGCGGGTTTTGTTTACGTTGAAAAACAAAGATAGCCTCTGTGCGATAAAGACCGACTAATCGATGATAAGACGAAGTCGGGACCACAGTTAGGGATAATGGATAGGGCGCTGGAGCAGGGTAAGGGTATCGGGGGTGATGAAAAGCGGCTATGAAACTAAGCAGACAGTGAGAAGTAGGCTAATATGGAACTGGTCTTATCAGCGATAATAATAGGAGTCATAGCTACGGCAGCTTTAGATGTTTGGGCCGAAATACTCAGCAAGGGGTTTAAGTTACCGACAACAAACTGGGGCATGGTTGGAAGGTGGTTTGGACATTTACCCGGAGGAAGACTCATACATAAGCCAATTTCAAATAGTAAAAAAATAAAGTATGAGCGGGCGATAGGTTGGGTGCTTCATTATGCCATAGGAATAGCTTATGCTTATATTTACTTAGTTATGGTCCATGGCAGCCCCGGCGTTGTTTCAGCATTGGCCTTTGGCTTAGCGACGGTTTTAGTTCCTTGGTTTATTCTTCAACCGGGTTTAGGTTTAGGGTGTTTTGCCAGGCTGGCTCCCAAGCCGAACGTTACAAGATTAATTAGCTTGTCTATGCATATTGTATTCGGGTTCGGGCTTTATTTAGGATGGGCCGTGCATACCCTCTAGTGACACCGTCTCTGCTTGTGTATTCCGTACCCGGCGATGTCGTGTCAGCTGGAACTTATCCGCTTATATAAATTCTCTGGAATCAAATATCAGCAATATGCTGCGTATTTTTCCATTGTCGCAAGTAAAAGTTTGCGACATATTCACTTCAATCCCCAATAATGGTTTTCGGAAAGTGTAGACAAGCGAAGCTGTATTGTTTTTTTCGAAGGCGTGTAATAGCTCGTACTCTAAATGGCTTGGTGGATCCTTGATCAAGGAGTCTATATAGTCATCAGCGTTGTTAAATTGTACCAACGGTCCTTCAAAAACCAAATCCTCGGCTAGAAGCTCCTTCATGGCCATTAAAGGGGTGGAGCCGAAGAAGCAATCCATATACTTTTGTGCCAATTCCATGGGAGTCATTGTTTGTCCTCAGTAGGGTTTAGATTTAGTTTTAAAAACACTGCGGGAACTTTACAACACCTTAAGTCTCATAAGAATAACGATTGTTGAAATCATAAAAAACGGAAAAACATGCCTACAGTAACAATAGAAGTAAAAAGACATTGGTCCGCTGAACAAAAACAGCAAATCTTGACGGCGATTCATGGCGCTATGGTGGATGCACTGAAAATTCCCGAACACGATAAGTTGATGCGATTTATTGAACACAGCCCGGAGAACTTCGTCACTCCGCCTGATACATCGGATAACTATACTCTGGTTGAGGTTTCTTTGTTCAGCGGGCGTAGCCTGGATGCAAAACGAGCCTTGTACGCCGCTATTGTAGCCGGGTTGCAACCCTTGGGGATTGATCCTATGGATATCAGAATCGTATTGTATGAAGTGCCGCCGGACAATTGGGGTTTGCGCGGTGGGATACCGGCATCTGAGTTAAATTTTGGATTTAAACGGGAATGTGATCACCCTTTAGGGTTTAAGGATTGAGTTTTTATGGCGACGGGGCCTTGTGCGCGCCAAGCCTCCATTCCACCTATTAGGTTTTTAGCGCCGACAAAACCCGCTTTGTTGAGTAAGGCCGTCGCGCGCGGCCCACGGGAGCTGCCCTCGTTACAGTAAACAATGATTTCTTTGGTTTTGTGAGTGGCAAATTCGTCCAGACGCCGCTCCAATTCACCAATGGGGACAGATACGGCGTTGGGGATATGGTCTTTGTCATAAGCGCTTTTTTCCCGCACATCCAGCACCAATACACCGGTTTGGGCTAGCAGCAAGATGGCATCACTGACGCTCATGGATTCCACGTGGGGCGTTGACAGTGTTGGTTTACCGGCGTTGCTGACAGCAAACAAAACGACTAATAGACAGATCCCTAACAAAGTCGCAATTTCTGTGCGTGGTATTGCCTGCATGGCTTACTCCTGGTGGTTTTACGCCCGGGGGCTAATCTCCTTTTAACTATAACGGCGGCGAGGGGCGGATAACGAGAACTCGGTCACGGAATGTGACTACGGCTTACAATATCCGTTACTGTCCCAATACCAGCAGGCAGCGCAGACGTTTGCGGCCAAATCGGGCCATGGAGTGGAACATACTGCGGGTAACCGGTACATGAATATAGTCGGTTTCACTCAATTGCGAGCTGGCCACGTCCGGGTCGTTAATATAGAAGAATTCAGCGTCGTACCCGGTGATATAAACCCAGTGGGGTGCCTTGTTACGGTTTAAGCGCCAAGTGCTGATCAGTGCAATGACCGGTTTACCTTGTTCCAGGATTTTGTCCAGTTCCTCATCATCCAAGGTGCTGATATTCAATTGAATATCGGTTTGGTCAATTCTGTGCAAGAAGTCTTCGTGAACCAACTCCATGACCGATTTTTTTTCCGGGTCCCGAACGCCGTCGGTAAAGGGGGCCGCATGGGAGTTCGTATACAGCTGGACTTTAAAACCCCTCTGATTGGCGCTGAGGGCCAGTCCGTGGGGAGAACAACCGCCGTGGCCGGAGGTCATAAAGATGGTGGTCGCCTCACGCCAGATCTGCAGTTCCTCGGAGCGGGAAAATGGATAATTCGGGTCGACGGTTTTAAAACCCATCATTAAAGCGGCCGGTCCGCAGGTAAAATCCGTGGTTTGGCGGTAATAGGGTTTGGTTGAGGCATGGCTGCGAACCGGTTGGCGTAAGCGTTTTTCCATGCGCAAGGCGTCTGCGCCGTCATCGTAGTAGGCGCTGATGCGGTCAATGATTTTGTAGTGGTATTTCTCGTACAGTTTGATCGCGGTAAAATTGTTTACGTTGACTTCCAGCCGTAAAAAAACACAATGATGGGCCAGCGCAGTTTGTTCAGAGGCAGCCATTAAGAGGTTTGCTAAACCCATACCGTGGTGCCTGGTCGAAATCGCGATAGAGTACATTCTGGCCAAATTGGTTCCTGATCGATACAGATTGAGCACATAACCCAGAATCTGCTTGCCGTCGTCCAGTACCACAAGATCGTGCGGGCCTGGTTTGATCAGTCGCTGAAAACTGCGTCTGGAGAGTCTATCGGTATCAAAACACTCTGTTTCAATGTCCAAAAGTTGGGGTATATCTGCAGCTAAGGCCAGCCGTGTATTTATGGTGGGCAAAGGTTTTTGGCTGGTGCGGCGGTTGATTAATTTAGCGTTTGTCATACTGATGTCTTGAAAATTTCAGCTATTATAATCCAGGATGTTCAATTAAGCATAGACACTGACTATCTCTGATAGAAGCAACCTCCACGATAAGTTTACAAAAATATTTGTTGTTTTTTTAAAAGCAGGCAGCATAACATACACCACTTCTTAACATCTCTTTTGAGACTATAGTATGACTGATTTTTATGTGGTCGTGGACGACCCAAGCGACTGGCAGCCCTATTACCCCAGCCAGGATGTGATAAGTTTTGACGATTATCTTGATAAAGTAGGAGCAGCAAAGAAAAGCCGAGTCCGAATCATAAATTTGTGCCGATCGTACCGTTACCTGGGTACCGGTTACTATTGTTCCTTATTGGGCGAAGCCCGGGGGCACCATGTGTTCCCGTCAGCGGCGACCATTAATGAGTTACATCGCAAAAACCTGTCCTTAATGGACTTGGACGATGCCGTTAAGGTCCTGAAAAAACTACCCGCAGGGCAGGCAGGGGATACCTTACAGTTTCGTTGTTGGTTCGGACAAACTCAGGACCCAAACTACAGCCGTATTGCCCAGATCGTTTTTGAACGTTACCCCTGTCCTATTCTCGAGGTGAGTCTTAGCTTTAAAATCGAATGGCAGGTACGCCAGGTGAAAGCTATTTCACTGAAATCCCTAAGTAATCCGGAGGAACAGGAGGCCTTTGCCAATACCTTCGAGCAATTCAGTCGCAAGATGTGGCTCAAACCCAAAGCCAGAAAAACCTATCGATACGATTTGGCCATACTGGTGGATCCGGAAGAGTCTATTCCGCCAAGCAATCCAAAGGCATTAAAATCCTTTGTCAAAGCGGGTAAGCAATTGGGTATTGATGTGGATATGATTACCCGACGGGATTTTGTCCGTGTGTCAGAGTACGATGGTTTATTCATTCGCGAAACCACGGCAGTGGATCACCACACCTATCGATTTGCCAAGCGGGCAGAGGCGGACGACTTGGTGGTTATCGATGATTCCACGTCCATATTGCGGTGTACGAATAAGATCTATTTGGCAGATTTGCTCAAAACTCATCGCATCCCCACGCCTGTTACGGTGGTTCTGAATCAACCGGATACCAAAGAACTGGAAAAATTGGTAGAACAAATCGGGTTACCCATTGTGCTCAAAATTCCTGATGGCTCATTTTCACGAGGTGTCATAAAAGCGGATACCTTTGAACAGCTTCAGGCGGGGGTTAAAACCTTATTAAAAGAATCAGCGCTTTTGCTGGCGCAGGAATTTTTGTATACCGATTACGATTGGCGTATCGGTATTCTCAATAACAAACCGTTGTACGCCTGCCGGTATTATATGGTGCAAGATCATTGGCAAATCTATAAGCATAATGCCAATGGGGCTGCGAAGTCCGGTGGATTTGATTCCATTCCTACTTTTGAGACACCCAAGGCGGTACTGGATGTGGCCGTGCAAAGTTGTAAACTCATTGGCAATGGTCTGTACGGTGTGGATATCAAGCAATCGAAAGATCGCGTTGTGGTAATCGAAATTAATGATAATCCCAGCATCGAATCCGGCGTGGAAGATGGTTACCTGGGGGAGCAGTTGTATGTAGAAATTATGGGTGAGTTTCTACGGCGTATGGAAGCCAGAGGGCGTACCAAACACTAAAATGAACGGTTTAGATATTTATACATTATGTTGTTGTGAACAATTGGACTTTGTTCAATTAAAACTACAACACCCGGATAGGGGGCGTTTTAGCAGCTACCGTAATGCGGTGCACTGGCCTCAGGAACGGGGGGATGTGTATTTGTTCGACTATGGCGCATTAGTGTTTTGGGATGTGGACCCGGAGCGCAGGACGCGAGTAATTGACGGTTTGGCGCCCTATATGTTTAACCCGCTATCCGACAATGTAGACGACGAATTTACCTATGAGGTCACCGACGGCCAACGGCGAATCAATGATGACCATATTAGAGTTTCAGAACATGATGTGATGACCCAATTGGCGTTGAGCCATGCCATGGCTCAATCGACCAAATTGGGTTCGTTTGAGCAACGCATACAGGACACCATTAACGATACCGCGCACATTCCAAAAAACATTGCAAATACAGGCAGTTCACGCTTGGGACGCAAAGCGTTGGCGAAATTGCGAGGGCGTTTGTTTTTGGCAAAAAGCGATATTATGCTCAAGTACGACTTGCTGGATGTGCCCGATTTCTTTTGGGAATATCCGGAACTGGATGGTTACTACAATATGCTGGCGGACTATTTGGAAGTTCGACAGCGTGTGGAAGTGCTAAGCAAAAAACTGGAAACCATACACGAGCTGTTTGAAATGATGGCTGACGAGCAAAAGCATAAGCATTCATCGTTGTTGGAATGGATCATTATCTGGCTGATTGCTTTTGAAATTGTGGTGTTTCTGGTTCACGATATTTTTGATTGGATCTAGCGCCGGCAGGTGGTATTTTAAAACGGCAGGGTGCAACACCGCGTTGAGTGCTGCGCCCCGCAACAGTACAACCCAACCCGTCAGACGAGGATGCGCGATGTGCGGGTCTGACAGTATTCCCTCCATGGGCGGCACCATGAATTCAGTATAAACGAGCAGGATGAAGCCCTTCTTATCAATCGCTTAACAGAACCTTAAAGATTTTATCTCAGCATTGACCCGAGACTAACGGTGGGTTTTGATAATGGCTTCGATATTGGGGGTCGCTGCATTGATTTGTGCCAGCGTGAGTTCCTGCGTTGCCTTTAACGCTCTGCGTATGCAGTCGTTGTAAAGCGTGCGAACGCTGGAGTCCAGGCCTTGGGACTTATCAAGGAAATAACGCTCCATTTGGGAAAGGGTTTTGGCATCGCAGTGTTGGGTAATTATTGCGCTGACTTGCGGGCCCATCGTTGCCCAGCTGATTTGGTTTAGCAGTGTTTGGTTAATGGCTTCCAAAGTTTGTCGCTTTTGACTGGGTTCCATTTCCGCCAAGGTTTTGTTCTTGTACTGTTGTAAATAACCTACCAATGCTCGGTTTACTACTCGGTTCCAGGCAGCTTCCCAGGAACGATCCAATACATCCGGTGCTGACGCAGTGGCGGACGTGGCGGCGAACGCCGCTAAAAGCAAAGTAATAATGGCTTTAGGGTTGTGTAGCATAATAACAAATCCCGTTCGATGTTTGATTCTAATAGCTATCGGTACTCGTGAATAAGACTTGATGCCGAGTCCGCCGGATAATTGATTGATCGTCGAAAGTTCAGAACTGTGACGCCGGTCACACGAATTGTTACGAATAATTTAAATGTAAACGATATTAAAATAATCCGGCACAACTTCTTAACGGCTCAACAATGACCTATTTCAATTTCTCAATGCGTTTTATAGCTACGACTGTTTTTTTGATTCTTGCTGCATGTGGCGGCGGCGGAGGTGGTGCTGGAGAAGGAGGCGGTGGTGGCGGAGGCGGAGGCGAAGTCATCCTTGACTGTAACGTGTGTATGAGCGGAAAACCCTCATTTGCTGCCAATACTATCCCGGCCGGCAGTTCCGGTAGTATGACCGTACCTATCAGTACCGACGTGGTATCGGTAACCGCATCTTTGGTTCTGCCCGGTAATGATACGATTTCTCTGAGCAGTGTTATCAATTCCGGCGGTACTTCCGCAACCTTCGATTTCACTCCGCCAACCTACATTGATGTAGGTCAGTACTATGCCAGGATTACCGTTTCTGACGGTGCGGGAAATAGCACGCGTTACACTTTGAGCGCAGCAACCTCCACGACGCAATACACCATGGAGACCAGCAGCGACTATGGCTTTAACTGGACCAGTCCGGTTAGTTCCGGAATTAACCTGGCCTATGTCACTGTGGGTATGTTAAGCGGTGTGCCCTACCTGACTGCCAGTCCGGTATTGGATCCCATACCGATGGTTGCCGGACGCCCGGCTACAGCGACACTGCCGGTATCCACCGGAACAGCCAGTGTTAAAGTCACCGTGCACGATTCATCCTCGGCTCAGGTGGAAATCGGCGCCGGTACAACAACCCATGGAGGTAGTGCCGGTAGTGTGGATGTGGCCTTAGATGTTCCCGATTCGATTCATTATTCCGCAACCGCTAAAATTGAGATCTCCGATAGCAGCGGAAACAATATTTCCCGCTATTTCATCGAATCCACAGTAGGATTGACCCCGCTGATTATTCAACAGTCAACGGATGCCGGAGTGAGTTGGAGTACTGTGCGCACAACGGCCTTTGCCATGTCGGCCTTTAATATCGTATACCCACCGACACCGGTGCTCACCGGTGAGGTCAGTCTCAGCCCGGCGCTGATTTATGCCGGTCAGACCGTGGAAGTCAGTATTATCGCCACAGGCAATGCCTCGGATTATAGTGTGAATTTTCTCGATGTCAGCGGTGTCTCCGGGGGAACAGCCTCTGTACAAAACGGTGTTGTTCCCGTGCCCATTGGGACATCGGCAAGCGGCGACTATTATCCCAGGTTGGTAATCAGTGACAGCTCCGGGGTGAACATGACGCGGTATACTAAACAAGTTTCAGGCACTGCCTATGAAGAGGAACAGTCTTTTGACAGTGGTGTCAGCTGGGGGGCGGTGAATCTCATGGCTTACAATGCGCCGGTGCTACAGGTAGTCCAGGCTTTGGCTGCAGCACCGACCATGACGACGGCACCATTGATCAGTCATAGTGATGTGGACACCGGGTTTACGCTTACTGTCGATGTAGCTACGGACAGCGCAGCAAACATTGCAGTGAATTTAGTGGATTCCACCGGAACCCTGGTAGGTACCGGTACAGCCGTGGCCACATCTGCCGGGACACTAAGCGTGGCTGTAACCGTTGATGGGACTGCGTCTCCCGGTGCTTACTATCCCATGGTTACCTTGGATGATGGTTCCGGTGCTGTTTCGCAATACAGTCGTGATGCGGCATTGTCGGTTGTCCACTACGCCTTAAAACAATCTTCCGACAGCGGTGTCACTTGGTCTGTGAGCGGTTCGGTGGGTGCAAAACTTCCGTGGTTAAACGTGGCGCAGCCGATTGTGGGTGCCCCCGTATTAACCGGAGCGCCAAGCTTTGACAAAACTGCGGTGCTTCCCGGAGAAATAGTAACCCTTACACTGCCAGTAAGTACAGATACCGTAACGGTAGATGTGAGTATGATTTACCAAACCTGTCCTTTGTGCGGCACCACCACTGCCGGTACTGCCAGTGTGACCAATAGTGGTAACGCCAGCATAGCCATTCCTATCACCATGGGCGATGCGGTGACCACATACAGTTCCAGTCTGCTGGATTACAGTGCTAAAGTGGTTCTTAAAGATGTTTCCGGCCAGTTGCTGAGTGAATACGAACCGGACTGGGGGGGCACGATGACTTATCGGGTGCGTCAATCCGATGATGCCGGTGGTAATTGGATCAGCTACATGGGCCCATTGATGGCCGATCAGGTGACCATGCGGTATTATTCCGAGGGGACTTTAACCGCCCCCACACCCATTGGCACAGCGCCGCTGTTGTTTAACGGTGTTGCCAAGGCAGGCGGCAGTTTTGGCGTGTTTGCAGCCGATGACGGTTTTGACAGTTATTATTCCTTTACCGTCAAACCATACACTTCCTATTCCATCATTTTGACGGACCCAAACAACAATATTATCCAAAGGCCTTTTAAAACCAGTCCAAGCAACGATCCCACCGCAGTGGTATGCACTGCCGCCGATGCCAATACCTGTATCATTCGCAGTGATTCGGGGCAAACGACGCTTTATGTCGTAGCGGATGCTGTGTACACATCCTCAAACGGTGGTGCACAGTACCAGTTTGAGGTCACGGAATATCCGGCGGAAACAGTAGCGCAGACCATTGATTTTGAAACGGGTGTATTCCCGGCTTCACTGGTATTGACCTATTCAGGTAGCAGTAACATCCAGTGGGCGATCAGCACAGCGCAGAACACCACCGCTGGAGGCGCTAACAGTATTTACGCCAATATACCTGCATTTGAAAATAATGCCTGTTTCAGTATCTCCGTGGAGGGTATGGCCCGGGTCGATTTTAACTATATCGCTGATACGGTCCGAAACGTGGGTGACTTTCTTACCTTTTACGTGAATGGTGTACAACAAGGGCAGTACACCGCCAAGACCGGATGGACCGCCGCTAATTTTGCCTTAAGTGGCGTGGTGGGAACTCGGGATATGTTGAGTTGGTGTTTAAACCGTGATCCAATGTCTTCTGGACTAAACCCGGTGTCCGCCTATGTGGATGACATTGTGCTGACCCCGTAGTCAAACCTCAAAGGTCATGGCCGTTGCGCCCTTGTGGGCGCGCGGTTGTCAGGTGGACCAGATTTTTACGGTCAAAGGCCAGGATACAAGTTGTACCTTGGTGTCCCACAGCTTATTTACGCTGTCTGCTATTTCAGTGACTGGATTGTGCTTATTGGCTTCTTCAAAACGTTTGACGGCAGACCAGGTGCGCAAGTAGTTCAAGAGTTGATTCGCTGTCCACAAGCTCTGCATTTTGAATTCCGGCGCGGCTATTTGTTTTAGGGGAAACGTAGCTTCTGCATATCCACGTTCCACTTGCGTACGTTCCTCAGGCCAATAGGGTTCCAGGGTGGGGCCATACAGTTGATTAACGATAGCATCTATGGCAGGTGTAATTCGGCTCAGGCCGTAGGTCCAAACCGCCAATATGCCACCGGGTTTGAGAACCCGTTGCACTTCACGCGAAAATTCCGGCAGCGAGAACCAATGCAACGCCTGGGCAACAGTAATCAAATCCAGTGACTGGTCTGCAAAGGAGGTTTTTTCTGCTTTTTCCACTTTGTAGAGAACATTGGGGTGTGGTTGCGCGTTTTGTATTTGGTTTTCACTGGCGTCGGTGGCCGTGACCCTTCTGAAATGTTGTGCCAGCCGGCAAGCGGCTTGGCCACTGCCGGTGGCACAATCCCAGGCCGAGTGTAAAGAAGGGGCTATATCAGCGAGATAGGCAAACAGTTCCGGAGGATATCCGGGGCGGTAGTTTCTGTAAGCACTGGAAGCGTCAGAAAAATGATCTTTAAAAGACATGGCAATCCCTGGTTCGGCGATGATCTCAGCGTCCAAACCTACCATTAAATCGTCAACCCGTGTACCCTTTGTAGCTCGGTACAATGTAGCTCGCAAACAGGGCACACCCGTATTCTATAAGAATTGTTAGAGGAGAATTCATGACCAACATTGCTGTCACGGGAGCTGCCGGACGCATGGGACGCGCGCTCATTGAGTCCACAGTGTTGAACCCGCAAACACGTTTAAGCGCTGCTATAGTTCGCTCAGGCAGCAGCCTGGTGGGTGCTGATGCCGGTGAACTGGCGGGTCAGACTAAGCAAAATGTAGCTGTCGTGGATCATCTGGAAGGTACTGATTTTGACGTGCTCATCGACTTCACCACACCGGAAACCACTATGGAGAATTTGCAGTATTGCCATCATGCGGGTAAGAAGATCGTCATAGGTACCACGGGGTTGAGTGATGACCAAAAGCAGCATTTACTGCAGGCATCGAATGATATCGCGATTGTATTTGCTCCTAACATGAGTGTAGGGGTAAATCTGTGTTTAAAACTGCTGGATATGGCGGCCAGAGTCTTAAGCCAGGACTATGATGTAGAAATTATCGAGGCTCATCATCGACATAAAGTGGATGCCCCTTCAGGTACGGCTTTGGCAATGGGGGAGGTGGTAGCCGCAGCCCTTGGACGAGATCTAAAACAATGCGCGGTGTATGGTCGCGAAGGCCGGACCGGAGAACGAGACCCTCTAACCATCGGTTTTGAAACCATTCGTGCCGGTGATGTGGTGGGTGACCACACAGTTTTGTTTGCCGGAATTGGCGAACGGGTGGAGATCACCCACAAAGCCAGTAGCCGTATGACCTTCGCCAAAGGGGCGGTACGGGCAGCGCAATGGCTGGGCGGTCATGATAAGGGTTTGTTCGATATGCAAGATGTGTTGAATCTGCGAAGTGATTGATTCCTGGTTGCAAAGAATTGATATAGCACAAATAAATGTTAAAAAACCGGTATCGGGACTTTCAATAAAGGGCCTATCAAAGTAGAATAGCGGAAGTCTCTATCGGCTATCCATGGCCTTTGAGGCATAATGCCATCCGTGGCAAAAGCCTGAATTCGAGAACGTAGGTTAATGAATTTGTTTTTTTAAGACGGGAGAGATGTGTAACATCGCTCCCGTTTTTGTGCATATAGAATTTGTGTATTTGGAGGGCGTGTTGAGAAAACCGGCAATTTTGGCGTTAGCTGACGGAACGGTATTTCATGGAGTGTCCATTGGTGCTGCGGGACAATCCGTTGGTGAGGTGGTTTTCAACACAGCAATGACCGGTTATCAGGAAATTCTTAGCGACCCTTCTTACGCGCGTCAAATCATCACTCTAACTTATCCTCATATCGGTAATGTGGGCACCAACGCAGAAGACCAGGAATCCGATGCTGTTTATGCCAGCGGTTTGGTGATTCGGGATCTGCCGCGCCTGGCAAGTAACTGGCGCAAACAACAAACTCTTGAAGAGTATTTGCAACAACACAATACGGTAGCTATTGCAGATATTGATACCCGCCAGTTGACGCGAATTTTGCGAGAAAAAGGGGCTCAAAACGGTTGTTTGATGGCCGGCGAGCACATCGACGAAGCGCAGGCCATCGCCGCCGCCGGCGATTTTCCCGGATTGGTGGGTATGGATTTGGCCAAGGAAGTAACCACGTCGGAAACCTATACCTGGAACCAGGGTTGCTGGCAACTGGGTCAAGGCTTTCCGGAAATCTCCGAAGCAGAACTCCCTTACCATGTGGTCGCCTACGATTTTGGCGTTAAGAAAAATATTCTGCGTATGCTGGCGCAACGAGGTTGTCGCTTGACCGTAGTACCGGCACAAACGCCTGCAGCCGATGTGCTGGCTCTGGAACCGGATGGTGTGTTTTTGTCTAATGGACCTGGAGATCCTGAACCTTGTGAATATGCTTTGGCTGCCATTCAAGAACTGCTGAATACCAATATACCCATGTTTGGGATTTGTTTGGGGCATCAGTTACTGGCGCTGGCCAGTGGTGCCCGCACCGGCAAAATGAAGTTCGGCCACCATGGTGCCAATCACCCGGTACAGAACCTGGACAGCAAAGAAGTGTTGATTACCAGTCAAAACCACGGTTTTGCTGTATTGGAAGAAGGAATGCCGGATTATTTGGAAGCGACCCATAGATCCTTGTTTGATGGCTCATTACAGGGCTTGCGCCATAAGACCAAAGCGGTTTTTGGTTTTCAGGGCCACCCGGAGGCCAGCCCCGGTCCTCACGATGTAGCACCTCTGTTCGACCAATTTGTCGACTCCATGCGTAAAGATTAAAAAATTAGGTAAGCACTGATACATCATGCCAAAACGTACCGATTTAGACAGTATTTTGATTATAGGCGCCGGGCCCATTGTCATTGGGCAGGCCTGCGAGTTTGACTATTCCGGAGCGCAAGCTTGTAAAGCTCTGAAGGAAGAGGGATACCGGGTCATCCTGGTCAATTCCAATCCCGCCACCATTATGACTGACCCCGGCATGGCAGATGCCACTTACATAGAACCCATTACTTGGCAGGCGGTTGCCAAAATCATAGAAAGAGAAAAACCCAAGGCCTTACTGCCTACCATGGGCGGACAAACGGCCTTAAATTGCGCGTTGGATCTGGTGCGAGAAGGGGTGCTGGAGCAACACGGCGTGGAAATGGTCGGTGCCAGTCGTGAAGCCATCGATAAAGCGGAAGATCGGGAACAGTTCCGCAACGCCATGCGCAAAATCGGCCTGGATATGCCGCGTTCCGCCGTTGCTCACAGTCTGGAAGAAGCGTACCAAGTGCAAGCCCAGGTCGGGTATCCCACCGTGATCCGGCCATCATTTACCATGGGCGGCAGTGGCGGTGGTATCGCCTACAACAAAGAAGAATTCGAAGAGATTTGCCGACGCGGATTGGATTTATCACCTACCAATGAACTGCTCATTGAAGAGTCTATATTGGGGTGGAAAGAGTACGAAATGGAAGTGGTGCGCGACCGCAAGGACAATTGCATCATTATCTGCTCCATTGAAAACTTTGATCCCATGGGGGTTCACACCGGTGATTCCATCACCGTGGCGCCGGCGCAGACGCTGACCGATAAGGAATACCAAATTATGCGTGATGCCTCTTTGGCGGTGTTACGTGAAATTGGTGTGGATACCGGCGGTTCCAATGTGCAGTTTGCCATTGATCCTGTCTCCGGTCGCATGATCATTATCGAAATGAATCCCCGAGTTTCCCGTTCTTCAGCCTTGGCTTCCAAAGCAACTGGTTTTCCTATAGCCAAAGTGGCAGCCAAGCTGGCGATTGGTTACACCTTGGATGAGTTGCAAAATGAAATTACCGGCGGTTCGACTCCGGCTTCCTTCGAGCCATCCATCGATTATGTGGTTACCAAGGTGCCACGTTTCACATTTGAAAAGTTTCCTTCAGCCGATGCGCACTTGACGACACAAATGAAGTCCGTCGGTGAAGTGATGGCAATCGGTCGCTCTTTTCAGGAATCGCTGCAAAAAGCCTTACGTGGATTGGAAACTGGAGCCAGTGGATTTAATGAACTCTTTACGGACAACAGCGAAGCCGGTTTGATTGAGCTGAAGCACCAATTACGTCATCCCGGACCGGAGCGTATTTGGTTTGTTGCTGACGCCTTTCGCCTCGGTCTGAGCTTGCAAGACATTCACGAGATATCCAGTATCGACCCCTGGTTTTTGGTGCAAATTGAAGAGATTGTTCAACTTGAGGGTGAAGTTAAAAACGCCGGGATTAAAAGCCTGGATAAACAGCGTATGTTTCAGCTTAAACGTAAGGGCTTTTCTGATATTCGTTTAGCCCAGTTGCTTGGCATAAAAGAACTGGAACTGCGTAAATTACGCCATTCCCTGGGCGTTCGGCCGGTTTACAAGCGGGTGGATACCTGTGCAGCAGAGTTTGCCACCAGCACAGCCTATATGTATTCCACATACGAAACGGAGTGTGAATCCCTGCCCACTAATCGGGAAAAAATCATGGTATTGGGCGGTGGACCCAATCGTATCGGGCAGGGTATAGAATTCGATTACTGTTGTGTGCACGCCGCCTTTGCTATGCGTGAAGACGGCTACGAAACCATCATGGTCAACTGTAATCCGGAAACCGTATCTACGGACTATGACACTTCCGATCGGCTTTATTTTGAACCTCTGACCTTAGAAGATGTGCTGGAGCTTATCGACCTGGAGCAACCAAAGGGTGTGATTGTGCAATACGGCGGTCAAACCCCGCTTAAATTGGCTCGTGATCTGGAAGCGGCAGGAGCGCCTATCGTCGGTACCAGTCCCGATTCCATCGATTTGGCCGAGGATCGGGAACGGTTCCAAAAGCTCATTGACCAATTGGGTTTGAAACAACCGCCCAACTGTACCGCCACTCAGGCAGAACAGGCGGTGGAATTGGCACAGGAAATTGGTTATCCCCTGGTGGTGCGTCCTTCCTATGTATTGGGCGGCCGAGCCATGGAGATTGTCTATTCTGAAGATGAGTTACGCCGTTATATGCGCGAAGCGGTTTCCGTCTCCAATGACTCACCCGTATTGTTGGATCATTTCCTGGATCAGGCCGTCGAAGTGGATTTTGACGCGGTTTGTGATGGTAAGAGAATCCTCACCGGCGGTATTATGCAGCACATTGAGCAAGCCGGGGTGCATTCGGGTGATTCGGCATGTTCTTTACCACCCTACAATCTGGCGGCCGACATTCAGGACCAATTACGACAACAGGCTGAAAAAATGGCGCTTGCTCTGAACGTGGTGGGATTAATGAACGCCCAGTTTGCCATTCAAGGCGAGGATATCTATATTTTAGAAGTAAATCCACGCGCATCGCGAACCGTTCCTTTCGTTTCCAAAGCCACAGGAATTCCTTTGGCAAAGGTGGCGGCTCGGTGTATGGTGGGTAAAACCCTGGAACAACAAGGGGTAGTGAAAGAAGTCATCCCTAAATATTTTTCGGTTAAAGAAGCGGTATTTCCGTTTGTGAAGTTTCCCGGTGTGGATCCCATATTGGGTCCGGAAATGAAATCAACCGGAGAGGTCATGGGGGTCGGATACAGCTTTGCCGAAGCCTATGCCAAGGCCCAACTGGGGGCAGGCATTACGTTGCCATCCGGGGGTAAGGCCTTGTTCAGTGTCCGTGATGCAGACAAAGAGGCGGCAATAGATGTGGCTCGCAAGATTGCTGCGTTGGGGTTTGAAATTATTGCGACCACCGGCACCGCCAAAGCTTTGATGCAGGCTGGAATCGCGTGTCAAACGGTACACAAGGTGAACGAGGGCCGACCTCACATTGTGGATATGATAAAAAACAATGAAATTCAATTTATTGTTAACACGACCGAAGGCAAGCAGGCCATAGCCGATTCCGGTACTATCCGGTCCAAGGCGCTACAATATAAAGTAACGTATACCACAACCATTGCCGGTGCGTACGCCACGTGCCTGGCCATAGAGCAAGATGCCGTATCGAACATTTACCGATTACAGGACTTACATAGGGAGCTGGCGGAATGAGCGGAAAAGTACCCATTACTGCGCGAGGGGCGGAAAAGTTAAGGGCGGAGCTGAAAGAATTAAAAAACGTCGCCAGACCCAGAGTCATTGAGGCAATAGCCGAAGCGCGGGCTCATGGCGATTTGAAAGAAAATGCAGAATATCACGCGGCGCGGGAACAGCAGAGCTTTATTGAAGGGCGTATTGCCGATATTAACGGTAAGCTGGGTAATGCTCAAATTATTGATATTACCAGTATTGCACCTACGGGTAAGGTTATATTCGGGACCACGGTTGAGTTGATCGACGAAGACAGCGGTGAAGAAATCGTGTATCAAATCGTCGGTGAAGATGAAGCTGATATTAAAGAAAAACGTATATCCAATACCTCACCGATAGCACGCGCGCTTATAGGTAAAGAAGAAGGGGATGTGGTTGAAGTGCAAGCCCCTGGCGGGGTTCGCAGTTACGAGATTGTGAGTGTGAAGCACATCTAACTCTTTTGGGTTTTTACTCGGGTATTTTATGAAGTTCCTGGAAGCGATTCATGACGTGGCACTGGTGTTTTGGATTGGTGGCTTATGGTCCATCGGTTATTTATCCGCGCCCGTACTTTTTTCCGTATTGGACAGTCGCCAATTGGCGGGGCAAGTCGCCGGGCGACAATTTGAATTAATTGCGATTGTTGGTTTTGTTTGCGCAACGGTACTGTTGGCATCTTTGTGGGTTCGTTGTGGCAAGGTGTGGCAGCTTTGGTTGGTGCTGACCATGTTGGTGCTGGTGTCAGTAGGCTTTTTTGGACTTCAGCCGATGATGCAGGAACTCAAAGCAATGGGTATAACACCAGGTAGCGAGCAGGCTACAGCGTTTGGTCGGCTGCACGGTATTTCCAGTCTCTTGTATTTGCTCACCAGTGTGATGGGCTTGGTTTTAGTGATAAAACCTGCTAACCCAAAGCGGGTTTAATCTTTGGGTAATTGAATCTGGGGTTTTTGAGCGGCGCGGTAAATTGTGGCGACATGCCCAATCAAATACACGACCTGACTTTTGGTTTGGTCGCAGATTTGTTGCAATAAAGCCGTTTTAGCGTCTTTGTCCAGCGCGCCCAACTTAATTTTCATAAGCTCGTGGTGCTCAATGCTGGAAGCAATTTCATCCATTACGGCTGTGGTTAAACCGGCATTTCCCAGGGTTACCACAGGTTTCATGTTGTGAGCACGGGCTCTTAAAAAGCGTTTTTGTTTCGCGGTTAAAGATTGCATAATAGGGTCAATATGTTTTCGAAAGACAATTCCAAAAAAACCAACGGTTTCGGAGTGGCACCCAGTCCCTTTAATGCTGTAAAGCTGGAGCTGGGAGTTATTTTGGTGCTAAGCCTATGTGTTTGGCTGGCGGCGGAGTTTATCACAGCCAACGATTTTGTACAGTTGTTAATATTGTCAGGCTTCAGCGTGGCTGCAACCGTTTGGTTGATTCTGCGGACTAAGGTTTTGTTAAGTAAAGGTTTATTGACCAAAGAAAACCACAAGAAAGACCCGGACTCGGGTTCAGAATCGAACTAATGCCTTCCAAGTCCCGCAGCAAAAGTAGCCGCCGCTGGCTGCAGGATCATTTTGATGATCCTTATGTAAAACAATCTCAACGCGACGGATATCGCTCCCGAGCCGTTTATAAACTCATAGAGATTCAGGAAAAAGACAAAATCATCCGACCTGGACAGCGGATTGTAGACCTGGGAGCGGCCCCCGGCGGTTGGTCCCAGGTGGCTTCTCAATGGTTGGACAATAAAGGGAAAATCTATGCCTTGGATGTGTTACCCATGGATACCATAGAAAATGTAGAGTTTATCCATGGAGATTTCACGGAAGAAAGTGTTCTGGAACAATTACTTCAAAGTATGGGTCCAAGTAAAGTGAACCTTGTAATGTCAGATATGGCCCCCAATATAAGTGGTATACGGGCGGTGGATCAGCCCAAGTCTATGTATTTGGCGGAGTTAACTTTGGATTTGGCTCAAAATGTGCTGCAACCTGGAGGGGATTGTTTGATGAAAGTTTTCCAGGGTGAAGGTTTCGATGAACTGATCAAGCGTTTACGAAAGCATTTTACCAAGGTCATCACACGCAAACCCAAAGCCTCTAGACCCAAATCCAGGGAAGTGTATCTCCTGGCAAGAGGGTTTAAAAGCTTAGAATGAAAGAGGTAGAACTTTACTAAAATGGAAGATATTTCATTGAATTTGGTGTATAGATACTGTAGAACGAACTCATACAAGAGCAGAGGCTTCTTATCTTGAACGATTTAGCTAAAAACCTTCTACTTTGGGTGGTCATCGCCATTGTGCTGGTGTCCGTATTTAATAATTTCACACCTCGGCCGCATGCTGCGAAACAAATGGATTATTCCGAATTTGTTGCAGAAGTGCGCAATGGTATGGTGAAACGAGTCATCGTGGAAGGCCGCAGCATTCATGGCGAAACCTCCGCTGGTGATCATTTTTTCACGTACAGCCCCGGTGATCCCGATTTAGTGGGTGAGTTGCTGGAGAACAATGTCTCCATTGATGCCAAGCCGCCGGAGCAGCAAAGCATCTTGATGCAGGTGTTTATTTCCTGGTTCCCCATGCTGTTGTTGATTGCCGTATGGATATTTTTCATGCGTCAAATGCAGGGTGGCGGCGGTGGTCGCGGTGCCATGTCGTTTGGCAAAAGCAAAGCCCGTATGTTGGGTGAAGATCAGGTAAAAGTGACATTTTCCGATGTGGCTGGTGTGGAAGAGGCCAAGGAAGAAGTGGCGGAGCTGGTGGAATTTCTCAGCGATCCGGGTAAATTCCAAAAACTGGGTGGCAAAATTCCACGTGGCGTACTCATGGTGGGTTCCCCGGGAACCGGTAAAACCCTCTTGGCCAAAGCCATTGCCGGTGAAGCCAAAGTCCCGTTTTTCACCATTTCCGGTTCCGACTTTGTGGAAATGTTTGTGGGTGTGGGGGCTTCCCGCGTACGCGATATGTTCGAGCAAGCCAAAAAACACGCCCCATGTATTATATTTATCGACGAAATTGACGCCGTAGGCCGACATCGTGGCGCCGGTTTGGGTGGTGGGCATGACGAGCGCGAACAAACCCTAAACCAATTATTGGTGGAAATGGACGGTTTCGAAGGTAATGAAGGCATTATCGTCATAGCCGCAACCAACCGACCAGACGTTCTGGATCCTGCTTTGCTGCGTCCCGGTCGATTTGACCGTCAGGTGGTGGTTCCCTTGCCCGATGTACGTGGTCGCGAGCAGATCCTCAAAGTACATATGCGCAAAGTACCTTTGGCGGACGATGTGAAGCCCAATATTATTGCCCGTGGCACACCCGGTTTCTCCGGCGCCGATCTGGCGAATCTGGTGAACGAGGCGGCTTTGTTTGCTGCTCGAGCCAACAGTCGTTTGGTCAATATGGACTTTTTTGAAAAGGCCAAAGACAAAATCATGATGGGCGCGGAGCGCAAGTCCATGGTTATGAGTGAGAACGAAAAGAAACTCACCGCCTATCACGAAGCCGGCCACGCTATTGTGGGCCTGAATGTGCCGTCTCACGATCCGGTATACAAAGTTACTATTATTCCCAGAGGCCGTGCCTTGGGTGTAACCATGTTTCTTCCGGAAGAGGATCGCTACAGTGCCAGCAAAGAACGCTTGGAAAGCCAAATTTCCAGCATGTTCGGCGGTCGTATTGCGGAAGAATTAATTTTCGGTCCGGAAAACGTCACTACCGGTGCCAGTAACGATATTCAACGTACCACTGAAATAGCCCGAAATATGGTAACTAAGTGGGGGTTGTCTGAAAAACTTGGTCCTATGGTGTACAGCGAAGACGAAGGTGAAGTGTTCCTGGGCCATTCTGTGACACAACACAAGAATGTTTCCGGTTCCACTGCCAAGCTCATTGACGAAGAAGTGCGTGCCATTGTGGATAGAAACTATGCTCGTGCCGAGCAAATTCTTAAAGACCATATGGATGAACTGCACGCCATGTCTGACGCTTTAATGAAGTATGAAACCATCGACCAGGATCAAATCAACGACATCATGAACGGGCGTACGCCCAGGCCGCCGGAAGGTTGGAGTGACGGCGGTGACGCATCCGGTTCCACCCGCCAGGAACACAAGCAAGATAAGCCGTCCAACAACGGTAATATCGGCACGCCTGCAGGCGAACACTGAGTGGTATGACACAGCGGTTACACTGCGCTGACAAGGCTCTGGACTTAAACACACCCCAAGTGATGGGGGTGTTAAACGTAACCCCCGACTCCTTTTCGGACGGGGGTTTGTTTTTGGATCAAGAAAAAGCTTTGCAGCAAGCTCGCTTAATGGTTCAGGAGGGCGCTTCCATCATCGATATCGGTGGTGAATCCACCCGTCCCGGGGCTACTTCGGTGAGTGAACAGGAAGAACTGGATCGGGTGATACCGATCATTGAGTTATTACGGCGTGAACTGCCCACCATTGTTTCTATTGATACCAGCAAAGCCGCAGTGATGCGCGAAGCAGTGGCGGCGGGAGCAGGCCTGATCAATGATGTGGCGGCATTGCGAGGTGAGGGCTGCATGGCAGTGGCGGCCCAGTTGAATGTGCCGGTGTGCCTCATGCATATGCAGGGTGAGCCCGGGACCATGCAACATCAACCCCAATATGAGAATGTGGTCCAGGAAGTAAAGCAGTTTCTGGAGCAACGAATTGCCGCTTGCATAGCTGCCGGTATGAGCAGAGACAAGCTGCTCATTGATCCGGGTTTTGGATTCGGCAAGAGCACGCAACACAATTTAAGTCTGGTCAAACATTTGCATGAGTTTCACTCGCTGGCGTGCCCTATATTGGTGGGATTTTCTCGCAAATCCACCATTGGAGCATTGTTGAGTGCAAACGATATACCCAGACCTGCGGACCAACGTTTATTTGGCAGTCTGGCGCTGGCCAGTATCGCCCAATGGCAAGGTGCCAGTATATTTCGAGTTCATGATGTGGCCGCTACAGCCGATGTATTAAAAGTAGGTCGTGCGCTGTTGCAATCACCGTGAATTTTGCAAAATGGGAATAATACGTGTTAACGGCGTAAATAATTAAGTGCGTTGTAGTCACAAATCAGCATAATAATACCCTTTAAGTGGTAACAATTTTGAGAGTGCAGCATGAGTCAACGAAAGTATTTTGGCACTGACGGAATCCGCGGTTGTGTGGGTCAGGGGGTTATAACTCCCGAATTTGTGATGAAGCTGGGCTGGGCCGTAGGCCGGGTATTGGCCAGTGGCAGTTTCAACGGCAGAAGCCGAGGCAAGGTGGTCATCGGCAAAGATACACGAATTTCGGGCTATATGTTTGAGTCGGCGCTGGAAGCGGGGCTTTCAGCTGCCGGTATTGATATTCTTTTGTTGGGCCCCATGCCCACTCCTGCCATCGCCTATCTCACCAGTACCTTACGGGCACAGGCGGGCATTGTTATCAGTGCTTCCCACAATCCCTATCAAGATAATGGCATTAAGTTTTTCTCTGCCGATGGCATGAAGCTGTCCGATGAAGTGGAGCTGGCCATTGAAGCGGAGTTGGAAAAAGAGATGCATTGTGTCGATTCGGCCAAATTGGGTAAGGCGGAAAGGGTTGAGGATGCCGCAGGCCGCTATATCGAATTTTGTAAAAGTACCATCCCTCCTCGCATGAGTTTAAAAGGATTACGTATCGTTGTGGATTGTGCCAACGGTGCCACCTACCATGTTGCACCCAGTGTGTTTATCGAGCTAGGAGCAGATGTTATCACCATTGGTAACAAGCCTAACGGCCTGAATATCAATGAACAATGCGGTTCTACAGCGCCCTCCTTGTTACAACACACCGTTCTGGAGCAGCATGCAGACCTGGGTGTGGGTTTGGATGGAGATGGTGATAGGGTCATTATGGTTGATCATACCGGCGAACTGCTGGATGGGGACGAGCTACTGTTTATCATCGCTATGTCCAGGTCGGAGACCAACGCCAAACCCGAGGCGGTTGTGGGTACTGTCATGAGCAATCTGGGGCTGGAGCATGCGCTGAAGCAGCACGGTATTGAGTTGGAGCGAGCCAAGGTAGGGGATCGCTATGTCATGGAAATTTTACAGCAAAATGGCTGTGTGTTGGGTGGTGAAGGTTCGGGGCATATCATTTGTCTGGACCGCACCACTACGGGAGATGGCGTGGTTTCCGCACTGCAAGTGCTGGTAGCCATGCAAAATAGCGGTAAAAGCCTGAATCAGCTCAAGTCCGGTATGACCAAGTATCCCCAGGTCCTGGTAAATGTTCCCGTCAGTGGGAAAGTAGACTTGGAAAACCAGCCTATTAGAGAAGCCGTGTCGGCAGTGGAGTTGCAACTTAAGGATCGGGGGCGGGTTTTGCTCAGGCCTTCCGGTACTGAACCCTTAGTGCGGGTAATGGTGGAAGGTCGGGATGCTGTAGAAGTGGAGCAACTTGCGGAACAACTAGCGGAAAAGGTTAAACAAGCCCTTTCATGACGCTGTTTTTCTAAGAAATCTTCTAACCACGGATTTTTTCTGTCGACCCGGCGCCGTCCAGGTTGAGCCAAACCCGTATTGAGGTCTGAAAATTCCTGTAAATAGGTGTTCGTTCAGGATATTTGCGCCGGCAAATTGATTTTTTCGGCGTCTGCGGTTAAGCTTCCAGCCCGATTTTTAGGTTTGTGGAAATTTAACAAAGGGGATTAACATGCGTCAACCGCTCGTAGCCGGCAACTGGAAACTCAATGGCTCCAAAGAGAACAACAAACAGCTGCTTGAAGCCATTATGGGCGGATCTGCTGATGTCAAAAATGCAGAAATCGCTGTGTGTCCTCCTTTCGTGTATTTACAGCAGGTGGCTGACATGCTGAAGGGCAGCAATATCAGCTACGGCTCCCAAAATATTTGTGAGCAGGAATCCGGTGCTTTTACCGGTGAAGTGGCGGCTGCCATGCTGAATGATTTCGGTTGCAAATATGCCATTATTGGCCATTCTGAGCGCCGTTCGATATACGGTGAAAGTGATGCGCTCATTGCTCAAAAATTTGTCGCTGCTAAAAAAGCAGCCATAATACCAATATTATGTGTAGGAGAATTATTGGAGGAACGTGAATCGGGTCAAACTGAAGCGGTTGTTGGCAAACAGCTGGATGCAGTGTTGGACCTCGCCGGCATTGAGGCATTTAGTCAGACTGTTATAGCCTATGAACCGGTATGGGCCATCGGCACGGGTAAAACTGCATCGCCGGAGCAAGCACAGGATGTCCATGCGTTTATTCGAGCGCGCCTGGCGACAAAAAATGCCGATGTGGCTCAAGCGATACAGATTCTTTATGGTGGCAGTGTCAAAGCGGATAACGCGGCCGATCTGTTTGCACGTGAAGATATTGATGGCGGGCTGATCGGCGGGGCTTCCCTGCAAGCCGAGAGTTTCTTGGCGATTTGTAAGGCCGCCGGTTAAATTAAATAGAGGTGGGAATACCTGTTGCAGGTGGCCCGTTAAGTGTCCTTATGGTTAGGATCAACAATGGTTAGGATCAACAATGGTTAATACAGTTTTAATGGTTATTCATGTTTTTGTCGCGCTGGGCATCATTGGCTTAGTGTTACTCCAACATGGTAAAGGCGCAGACGCGGGTGCTGCTTTCGGTGGTGGTGCTTCCGGTGGGGCGTCAGGCTCCGTTTTTGGTGCGCAGGGTTCCGCCACATTTTTGTCGCGATCTACCGCGATTTTGGCAACGGTCTTTTTTGTCACCAGCTTGTCCCTGGCCTATTTGTCTCAGGCGCCCAAAGAACAGAAAAGTAGCGTAGAGCAATTGATTGAAGAAAAAGTACCCGTTCCAGCCGCTGAAATGCCCAGTGAGATTCCTGCGGCTCCAGCTGACAGCTCTGAGCTGCCTGCTGTGCCATCGATGGATACTCAACCGGTGCAACAAGATACAGACGCTCAAACCGCTACGGAGACACCTTCTGCGCCAGAGGAAACGGCGCCGAAAAAATAGTCGTAATGAATATCACACATGACTAATGTGTGGTAGACGTTACAGATTGGAAACGATTTTATTACGCCGATGTGGTGGAATTGGTAGACACGCTGTCTTGAGGGGGCAGTGGCGAAAGCTGTGCCGGTTCGACTCCGGCCATCGGCACCATTTAAGTAGTGAAAACTGCTGTCAAAAAGCGCTGTATAAGCTTATACAGCGCTTTTTTATTGTCTGCTATTAAAACGGCCTTATGTAATTGTAAAGTATACTGATGCGGAATTTAACCGGACTAAAGCTGAACTGCTGCTGAACAATAAGAATGGATCTAATCTCACTGCCGGTTTACTTTACAAAAATATTAGATTTTGATAATTAACTTTTTGATTATACATTAATATTCAAGGTGTTTTCCTAACTTGACAAGTGAATCTGGTCTAGCCTAGACTCGACCTTCGCTTTTTTTACCGCTGTTTGTTATTTAAATGAGTTTTAAATAACGATTAAAAAAACAGCGGTGTAATCAGTGAGTACTGGCTGTAATAAAAATAATTATTAGGGTGGGGAGCAGTAACAGTATGCTTGAAAACTATTTGCCAATTTTGGTGTTTGTCGTTATTGGGATTGTTATGGGTGTGGCACCTATAGCAGCCAGCTATTTGCTGGGGCCAAGCAAACCCTACGGCGAAAAACTCTCGCCTTACGAATGCGGATTCGAAGCATTCGAAGATTCACGTATGAAGTTCGATGTACGTTTCTATCTAGTAGCTATCCTGTTTATTATTTTTGATCTTGAGATTGCGTTTCTGTTTCCGTGGGCCGTTGTGCTTAACGAAATAGGCATGTTCGGTTTGATCGCCATGGCGGTGTTTCTTGGTATTTTAGTTATCGGATTTATTTACGAGTGGAAAAAAGGGGCCTTGGAGTGGGAGTAGAAGGAATATTAGAAAAAGGTTTTACCACAACAACGGCTGACGCATTAATTAACTGGGCACGTACGGGTTCCTTGTGGCCCATGACTTTTGGTTTGGCTTGTTGTGCCGTTGAAATGATGCACGCGGGTGCATCCCGATACGATCTGGATCGTTTCGGCGTTATTTTTCGTCCCAGCCCCCGTCAATCCGATGTCATGATCGTTGCCGGCACTCTGGTGAATAAAATGGCGCCTGCACTGCGAAAAGTTTACGATCAGATGTCAGAACCGCGATGGGTTATCTCCATGGGTTCCTGTGCCAATGGCGGTGGCTACTATCACTATTCCTATTCCGTGGTTAGAGGATGCGATCGAATCGTGCCGGTGGATATTTATATCCCGGGATGTCCGCCTACTGCAGAAGCATTGCTCTACGGTATCATACAACTGCAAAATAAAATAAAACGCACAAACACAATCGCGCGTGTATAAAGAGATGATGAATCATGAGTGATGCAAGTTCGACGCTGAAACAGCGCCTGTTGGAAAAATTACCGGCAATCATTTCCGCCGAGGATGCTTTCGATCAAGTGACCATCGAATTGCCTACGGTAGATTTTATTCAAAACTGTATCTTGTTACGGGACCATCCGGATCTGCGTTTTGAGCAATTAACGGATGTTTGCGGTATCGATTACTTGTCCTATGGCGATGTGGAATGGGAAACGGTTTCTGCAACCGGAACCGGTTTCAGTCGCGGCGTGAATCGTGCCGAGACAGTCAGTGCGGGTGCAAGCAACACAGATCGGTTTGCCGTTGTTTATCACTTAATCTCTGTAAGCCATAACAAAAGACTACGAGTCAGAGTGCGCGTTGCCACGGATGCACCGATTGTGGATTCCGTTGTCGATATATGGAGTGGTGCCAACTGGTACGAACGTGAAGCGTTCGATCTGTACGGTATTATGTTTAGAGGGCACCCGGATTTGCGGCGTATATTGACCGACTATGGTTTTATCGGTCATCCGTTCAGAAAGGATTTTCCGCTGATTGGCAATGTGGAGATGCGCTACGACACTGAAAAACAACGGGTCGTCTATGAGCCCGTCAGTATAGAACCTAGAACACTTGTACCGAAAGTCAAACGAGATGATAACCGATACGTTAGTTCGGTCACGGAAGGGGAATAAGCGTGGCTGAAATCAGAAACTACACCTTAAACTTTGGACCGCAACATCCATCCGCTCACGGCGTATTGCGCCTGGTATTGGAATTGGATGGTGAGACCATAGAGCGAGCTGATCCACATATTGGTTTGTTGCACCGAGCCACAGAAAAGTTGGCGGAAAGCAAACCGTATAACCAAAGCATTCCGTATATGGATAGGCTGGATTACGTTTCCATGATGAGCAATGAACATGGTTATGTTCTGGCTTTGGAAAAGTTGCTGGGAGTAGAAGCTCCCATTCGTGCGCAGTACATCAGAGTGATGTACGACGAGATCACCCGTATCCTGAACCACCTCATGTGGCTTGGTGCCCACGCTTTGGATATTGGCGCCATGACAGTATTCCTTTACGCGTTTCGCGAAAGGGAAGACTTGATGGATGCTTACGAAGCAGTATCCGGTGCACGCATGCATGCGGCTTATTATCGTCCCGGCGGCGTATACCGCGATCTTCCCGAGTCGATGGCCAAGTACACGGCGTCTAAGTGGCACAGCCAAAAAGAAGTGGATGTAAAGAATAGTAATCGTCAGGGTTCTCTGCTGGATTTCCTCGAAGATTTTACCAATCGGTTCCCGGGTTGTGTCGATGAATACGAAACCTTGCTCACCGACAACCGTATCTGGAAACAACGTACCGTAGGTATTGGCGTGGTTTCACCGGAACGAGCGTTACAACTGGGGTTTACCGGACCTATGTTGCGAGGCTCCGGTATTGAATGGGATCTTCGTAAAAAACAACCGTATGAAGTATATGATCAACTGGATTTTGATATTCCGGTGGGCTTAGGTGGCGACAGCTACGATCGCTATTTGGTACGCATAGAGGAAATGCGTCAATCCAATTACATTGTAAAGCAGTGTATTGACTGGTTGCGACAAAATCCCGGCCCTGTCATGTTAGACGACCAAAAACTGGCCCCCCCGAAACGGGAAAGTATGAAAAGTGACATGGAATCATTGATCCACCACTTTAAATTGTTTACTGAAGGTTATGCATTACCGGAAGGGGAAGTATATACCGCTGTTGAGCATCCTAAGGGTGAGTTCGGTATTTATTTGGTGTCCGATGGCACCAATAAACCTTTCCGTTTGAAAATCAGAGCACCGGGGTTCGCGCACCTGGCTGCCTTGGATGAAATGGCGCGAGGTCATATGTTAGCGGATGTGGTGGCCATTATTGGTACGCAGGACATCGTGTTCGGTGAAATTGACCGTTAAAAGGCAGATTGATTATGGCAGCACATATAGATGAAAACGCGTTGAGCCGACAGAAGTTGTTATCCGAAGATACACTGGCTCAAATAGACCAGTTCTTGGCGAAATATCCCGAAGACCGAAGACAGTCTGCGGTGATGCCGTCCTTACGTGTGGCTCAGGAAGCCAATGGTGGATGGTTGACCGTTCCTATCATGGACGAGATTGCAGCCTATCTGAAAATTCCTCCAATTGCTGTGTATGAGGTTGCCAGTTTTTACTCCATGTACGAGCACAAACCTGTTGGACGACACAAGATATGTGTGTGTACCAATATTTCCTGTCTGTTGTGCGGTTCGGAAGAAATCGTGGCCCATTTGGAGAAAAAACTGGGTATTAAAATGGGAGATACCACGGACGATGGTCGTATCACCTTAAAGGAAGTCGAGTGTCTGGGCGCTTGTGTTGGTGCGCCTATGTTTCAAATTGGCACCGACTACTATGAACATTTAACACCGGAAAAAATCGATTCGATTTTGGATCAACTGGATTAGGCTATGGCAAACGAAGTTTGTTTCAGAAATAACCATCTGGAAAATTCCTGGGAACTGGATACCTACGTCAGTAGCGGCGGCTATGAGATGTGGAAAAAAATTCTTAAGGAAAAGACCTCACCGGATGACATTATTGCGGAACTGAAAACCTCTGCGTTGCGAGGACGTGGCGGTGCGGGATTTCCCACCGGGTTGAAGTGGAGTTTTATGCCACGCAATACCCCAGGGCAAAAATACATTGTCTGTAACTCCGATGAGGGTGAGCCGGGAACGTGTAAAGATCGTGATATTCTACGATACAACCCGCACCAACTGGTGGAAGGTATGGCCATCGCCGGTTATACCATCGGCGCGACTAAAGGTTACAACTATATTCGCGGCGAGTTCTGGGAACCCTATGAACGCTTTCAAGCGGCAATCGACGCTGCTTACGAGGCAGGTTTACTGGGCAATAATATTTTGGGTTCCGGAGTGGACTTCGATTTGTATACGCACTTGGGTGCCGGTGCATACATATGCGGTGAAGAAACCGCATTGATCGAATCCATAGAAGGTAAGAAGGGGCAACCACGATTTAAACCGCCTTTTCCCGCCAGTTTTGGATTATATGGCAGACCCACCACCATAAATAACACCGAGACTTTGGCTTCTGTACCGCGGATTTTAGAAAAAGGTGGACAGTGGTTTCTGGACCTGGGTAAACCCAATAATGGCGGGTCAAAAATCTTTTCTGTCAGTGGGCATGTGAATAAACCGGGTAATTATGAAGTTCCCATGGGTACACCTTTCGCCGAATTGCTGAAAATGGCCGGAGGTGTGCGGGATGGACATAAACTTAAAGCGGTTATTCCGGGTGGATCCTCCACACCGGTGGTTCCCGCAGATGTCATGATGCAAACGGATATGGACTATGACTCCATAGCCAAGGCCGGTTCCATGCTAGGTGCAGGATCCGTCATCGTCATGGACGAAACGACTTGTATGGTAAAGGCTTTGGCTAGGTTGTCACATTTTTACTACGAAGAATCCTGCGGTCAATGTACTCCTTGCCGCGAAGGGACCGGCTGGTTAGCCCGCATGGTTCACCGAATTGAACACGGTCATGGCAGACCGGAAGATTTGGATGTGCTGATGAATGTATCGTCCAAAATCGAGGGCAGAACTATATGTGCCCTGGGTGATGCGGCTGCAATGCCGGTCGCCAGTTTCATTAAGCATTTTCGGGATGAGTTTCAATATCATATAGATCACAAAACCTGTATGGTAGGCGCCTCCTAAGGGCGCAGTTAAAGATAATAAACAACGGGTGTCATTACTGCAGCTATTGCTAATGAACTTATGCTTAAACATAGAGCGGACATAGTTAAGGGTTTTAGATAACGATGGTTAGCATCGAAATTGATGGAAAAGAGATAGAAGCACGCGAAGGTGCCATGATCATCGAGGCAGCCGATGAGGCTGGTATTTACATACCTCGATTTTGTTATCATAAAAAACTGTCAATAGCGGCGAACTGCCGCATGTGCCTGATCGAAGTAGAGAAGGTGGGCAAACCCCTGCCTGCTTGTGCTACACCGGTTACCGATGGTATGAAAGTCTTAACCCGTTCCAACAAAGCGATTGAAGCACAGAAGGGCGTGATGGAGTTTTTGTTGATCAACCATCCCCTGGATTGTCCTATCTGTGATCAGGGCGGCGAATGTGAATTGCAGGATATTGCTGTTGGTTACGGTAACGATGCGTCTGAATACGGCGAAAAGAAACGCGTGGTTAAAGACAAAAATCTGGGGCCCCTCATAGCCACTGATATGACCCGTTGTATTCATTGTACCCGTTGTGTGCGTTTTGGTGATGAAATTGCCGGCCTGCGCGAATTGGGAGCCACCGGTCGTGGCGAACATACGGAAATCGGTACCTATGTTGCTCAAGCCGTGACTTCTGAGATTTCCGGTAACGTTATTGATTTATGTCCGGTTGGCGCATTGACTTCCAAACCCTTCCGTTTTTCCGCAAGAGCCTGGGAAATGACTCAGCGGGACAGTATCGCGCCACATGATTGTTTGGGCTCCAACATTCACGTTCATGTGAGCAACAACAAAGTGATGCGGGTAGTGCCTCGGGAAAACGAATCGATCAATGAGACCTGGATTTCCGATCGGGATCGATTTAGTTATGAGGCCCTCAACTCCAACAGTCGTTTACAGAAACCCTTAATTAAAACCAAAGGTCAATGGCAACAGACCGATTGGGATGTAGCGTTGAATTTTACCATTGAAGGTGTTCAAAGAATGCTCAATGGATACGGTGGTGAGAATATGGGAGTGCTCACCTCCGCGGTCGTATCGACAGAAGAAATGTATTTGCTGCGAAAGTTAAGCGATTCTCTGGGCATTAATAATCTGGACTATAGAATCCGCCAGCAGGATTTTTCCGATCAGAACATAGAACCGGTGTATCCATGGTTGGGACAGAACATTGCCGATTTGGAAAACAATGACAGCATTCTTTTAATCGGTTCCAACATTAGAAAAGATCAACCTTTGGCTGCACACCGCTTACGTAAAGCGGCGCATAAAGGCACAAAGGTTATGTTTATCAACACGGTCGATTACGATTTTTGTTTACCCGTGTGTGCAAAATTAGTGACTAACCCGGTCGCCTACACAGCGGAACTGGCTGCAGTGGCCAAAGCAATTGCTGCGAAGAGCGGTAAATCGTTACCGGAAGAGATCAATAAACAATTGACGGATGTGGAGGTTGCTCAGGCGCATGAAGATATAGCGGCTAATCTTGTGTCCGGTTCCAATAGCAGTGTCATTTTAGGACCACAAACTCTGAATCATCCGGACCTATCCGGCATTCGCTTGATGGCCAATCTAATCGCACAGTTAAGTGACAGCAAAGTGGGTTACTTGCCCGACTACGGTAATAGTAGTGGAGCACGACTCAGTGCCTGTGTTCCTCATCGGGATCTTCATGCAGATAGCCAAGACGGACTGGATGCTTTGACTATGTTCAAGAATCCACGCAAAGCCTATTTACTATATGATGTCGAACCGGAAGTGGATAGCGCAGAACCGACCCTGGCTAAGCAGGCACTAAGCGATGCGGAATTTGTGGTTTGTTTTAGTAGTTTTGACAGCCCGGGTATGCGTGAATACGCTGATGTGATTTTACCCATCGCACCGTTTACAGAAACCTCCGGTACCTATATCAATATAGAAGGGGTTTGGCAAAGCGTCAGCGCTGTGGTGCCAACCCTGGGTGACGCCAGACCCGGTTGGAAAGTCTTACGCGTGTTGGGTAATTTGTTCGGTTGCAATGGCTTTGATTTTATGAGTACAGAAGAGGTTCGTGACGAACTGAAGCAAATCGTGGGTGAACGCAAGCCTGATAATCTTATGACTGTACGCGGTACGCCTAAAATCCAAAAACCCAATGGTGAAATCAAACGCATTTCCGAATGGCAAATGTACGTGGGAGACAGTTTGCAACGCCGAGCGACAGCGCTGCACGAAACGATGGACGGCGGCCCGGCAAAAATATTTATTAATTCCAGTTTGGCCGGGGAATTGGGGTTACAAAACGGTGATCGAGCCAGTGCGACTATGGATGGGCGAGAAGTGGTTTTACCGGTGGTTTTGACAGATGCAGTAGCAGATCGATGTGCATTGATTCATGCAGGATGTGAAGAAACGGCAGTATTAAGTACAGGCTTAGGAGCATTAACCATAACTCGGGTATAGAGGCTCGAGTTTGTTGGAATGAAGCAGGGTTTTTTTGACTGTCCATAACGTTTTGCAACGTAACGGTCGAAGTAACCGATGTCGGAACGGTGGAAATCACCGGGTTTAGAACGTATTAGAAAAAAAAGCGACACCAGGATGCTAGAATTTATAGAACAATATTTAACATGGTTACCACCGGACGTGGCGCACAGTGTAGCTGTGATTGCCGTTATCTTATTTAAGATCGGTGTACTACTTGGACCATTGCTGGGTGCGGTGGCGTATCTGACGCTGGCCGAACGTAAAGTAATCGGTTACATCCAAGTGCGCATTGGCCCAAACCGGGTCGGTCCACGAGGATTGCTGCAACCCATCGCGGATGCAGTAAAATTGCTGTTTAAGGAAACCATTCTTCCGACCAGTGCTAACCGTTTCTTGTTTTTGTTGGGGCCGGTTTTGACCTTGGCGCCGGCGCTTGCCGCTTGGTCTGTTGTGCCGTTTTACGACGACATGGCACTTGCCAATATTAATGCAGGTGTATTGTATATTCTTGCCATGACCTCTATCGGTGTTTATGGCGTTATCATCGCCGGCTGGGCTTCTAACTCCAAATATGCCTTTCTGGGAGCTTTACGTTCCGCTGCGCAAATCGTCTCTTACGAAATCGCAATGGGGTTTGCCATTGTCGGTGTGTTACTGGCCGCCGGTAGCATGAACATAGGAACTATTGTCAACGCTCAAAACGGCAGTTTGTTGCATTGGTTTTGGTTGCCCTTGTTACCGTTATTTGGCGTGTATTTTATTTCAGGTGTGGCGGAAACCAACCGCGCTCCGTTTGACGTAGCGGAGGGTGAATCAGAGATCGTAGCGGGATTCCACGTCGAATACTCCGCCATGACTTTCTCTGTATTCTTTTTGGCGGAGTACGCCAATATGATTCTGATTGCCATGTTGACGGCGCTGATGTTTATGGGTGGCTGGTTAACTCCTTTCCAGGGAATTCTACCCGAGTCCGTTCTCACCGCACCGGGAATCGGTTTACTGTTGGGTAATGGCATACATTGGTTGATCATCAAGACGGCCGTCTTTCTGTTTATGTATTTGTGGTTGCGAGCCACTTTTCCCAGATATCGTTATGACCAAATCATGCGCCTGGGTTGGAAGGTGTTTATTCCCATTACTATCGTTTGGTTGCTGGTAGTGGGTTGGGGCGTTGTAGCCAATGTAGGACCCTGGTTCGATAAAGTTTGATCTGTTCTCAGAGCATGTTGTTACCCAATGTTCGTAGAACCGGTCGTCGTCAGGGCGAAGAACGGAATATAACAGGAGAAATCCGGAAGAACCTAAAGCCGGTATTAAAGTAAGCATGAATACCATAGCCAATTACATTAAAAGTTTATTCTTATTGGAACTGTTTCGGGGTCTGGCATTGACCGGGCGGTATTTTTTCCGCAAAAAAATTACCGTACAGTATCCTGAAGAGAAGACCCCTATGTCTCCTCGCTTTAGAGGATTGCACGCATTGCGACGCTATCCCAACGGTGAAGAACGCTGTATCGCCTGTAAATTGTGTGAGGCCGTGTGTCCGGCATTGGCTATAAAAATTGAATCTGAGAAGCGCGCAGATGGCACCCGGCGTACCACGCGCTATGACATCGATCTGACTAAATGTATTTTTTGTGGATTTTGCGAAGAATCCTGTCCGGTGGATTCCATTGTTGAAACTCATATATTTGAGTATCACGGTGAGGAACGCGGCGATTTGTATATGACCAAGGAAAAATTGCTTGCGGTTGGTGACAAATATGAAGCGGAAATTGCTGCCAATAGAGCAGCAGACGCTCCTTATCGTTAAGAGAAGAATATAAAAGCATGGGTATAGAACAAATATTATTTTATGTGTTTTCGGTGATACTGGTATTTGCCGCTACTATGGTGGTTACGGTGCGTAACCCGGTATTTGCTGCTTTGTTTTTAGTGTTGGCATTTTTCACCAGCGCCGGCATTTGGCTGTTGTTAGAGGCGGAATTTCTTGCCTTAACCTTGATACTGGTTTATGTGGGCGCGGTCATGGTGCTGTTTTTGTTTGTGGTGATGATGCTGGACATCAACTTGGCCACATTGAAAAAGGGTTTTTCCATCTATGTGCTCATCGGTTTGGTTGCGGCACTCACCATGATGTATCAATTGTCCACCGTTGTGGGGCCGGAACGTTTTGGTCTTCACAAAGACCCTGATCCAACACCTAAAGCGGCGGACTACAGTAATACCGCAGAAATCGGTCGGGTGCTGTATACAGAGTATTTGTATCCGTTTGAGATTGCTGCCGTCATCTTGCTGGTAGCGATTATCGCCGCCATTGCATTGACTATGCGTAAACGTACTCGCCGGCAGCAGCTGGGGCCGGAAGAACAAGTCAAAGTTAAACGTAAAGACCGAGTTCGCTTGGTGAAAATGGCTACAGAGAAAAAACAATGATAAAAATGACACAGATGAATTGCACCCGTCAGTGGGTACTGAGGGAGGGGGGAGAATGATTCCTTTATCGCATTTTCTCATTCTAGGCGCTGTTTTGTTCTGCATCAGTGTGGCCGGTATTTTTCTAAACCGAAAAAACGTGATCATTCTTTTGATGGCCATTGAGCTGATGTTGTTGGCTGTCAATATGAATTTTGTGGCATTTTCCCATTATCTGGGTGATGTGGCGGGGCAGGTGTTTGTGTTTTTCATACTCACTGTGGCGGCGGCGGAAGCGGCCATCGGTCTGGCCATATTGGTGGTGTTGTTTAGAAACAAAGACACTATCAATGTCGACGAGTTGGATTCTTTAAAAGGGTAAGCGCAAAACATGGAAAACGTTTATTTAACCATTGTTCTCGCGCCGTTACTGGGGGCGATTGTTGCGGGTTTGTTCGGTAAACAAATCGGACGGGCCGGGGCTCATTGGGTCACTATTATTGGTGTGGCGGTATCATTCGTTTTGTCGGTAGTGGTATTTAAAGACGTCATATATGACGGTGCTGCCGTTTATAATGCCACCGTTTACCAGTGGATGTTTACCGATAACATCAATTTTGAAGTTGGGTTTTTGGTCGACTCCTTAACCGCGGTGATGCTGATCGTGGTGACTTTTGTATCCTTTATGGTACACATTTACACCATTGGTTATATGCATGACGACCCCGGTTATCAGCGTTTTTTCAGCTACATCTCCCTGTTTACTTTCTCTATGCTGATGTTGGTCATGTCCAACAACTTTTTGCAGCTTTTCTTTGGTTGGGAGGCCGTGGGTCTGGTTTCCTATTTACTGATCGGCTTCTGGTTCAAGCGTGAATCAGCCATTTACGCTAACTTAAAAGCCTTCCTGGTAAACCGTGTAGGGGATTTTGGCTTTTTATTGGGTATTGCTGCCATATTGATGTATTTCAATTCCTTGGATTATACCCAAGTCTTTACTGCCGCACCGGCTATGGCCAAAGAAACCATCGAAGTCTTCCCCGGTACGGCGTGGTCCTTAATGACGGTCATTTGCATTCTGCTGTTTATCGGTGCCATGGGTAAGTCTGCACAGGTACCATTACACGTGTGGCTACCTGATTCCATGGAAGGTCCTACACCTATATCTGCGTTGATTCATGCAGCAACTATGGTCACTGCCGGTATTTTTATGGTGGCGCGGATGTCGCCTCTGTTTGAGCTTTCGGAAACTGCGTTGACCTTTGTTCTGGTGATTGGCTCAATTACGGCTTTATTTATGGGTTTCCTGGGTATCATACAAAACGATATCAAACGCGTAGTAGCGTATTCGACCCTGTCTCAGCTGGGATATATGACCGTTGCCTTGGGCGTGTCTGCCTACGCGGCTGGCATTTTTCACTTAATGACTCATGCGGCATTCAAAGCCTTGTTGTTCCTTGGGGCCGGGGCGGTCATTATTGCGATGCACCATGAGCAGGATATTCGCAAAATGGGTGGTGTTAAGAAATACATGCCCATTACCTATTGGTGTATGTTGATCGGTTCATTGGCCTTGATCGGCTTCCCGGGGTTTGCCGGATTCTTCTCAAAAGACGCGATTATCGAAGCAGTACACGCTTCAACCATTCCCGGCGCCGGTTTTGCCTATGTGTGTGTGCTCCTGGGGGTAGTGGTCACCGCCTTTTACAGTTTCCGCATGTTCTTTTTAGTATTCCATACCGAAGAGCGCATGGATCACCACACCAAGGAACACCTACACGAATGCGGCAAGGTCGTGTGGGTTCCGTTAGTCGCATTGGCGGTACCGTCTGTTATTGCCGGGTGGATTTTCATCGAACCCATGTTATTCGGAAAACTGTTTGCAGATTCGATTTTTGTGGCACCGGAACATGATGTATTGAAAAAAATCAGCTTCGACGGGGAAATGAGTTTTATTGCCCATGGTGTTATGGGTCCGGCTTTTTGGCTGGCCATGACCGGTTTAGGAGCAGCGGCGTTATTGTACCTACGCTTTCCTGAAGTTCCCGGAAAGATTAAGAATGCGCTTAATGTGTTGTACAAGGTACTGGATAAAAAATACGGCTTTGACGATTTCAACGATTTTTTCTTTGCCGGTGGAGCCCGTGGTGTAGGGGGGTTCTTGTCCAAGTTTGGTGACACTAAACTCATTGACGGCATCATGGTAAACGGTACAGCGAAAGCGGTGGGCTGGTTCTCATCCGTGGTACGCCATATCCAAACCGGTTATATGTATCACTACGCATTTGCCATGATCATTGGTTTGGTAGCGTTTGTTGTGCTGTTCTTACCTAAAAGTTAGCCTTTAACGTTAACGAGTGTTTCGAATCAGAGATAAAGAATAAGAAGGATTCAGTTGAATGGTTTCGGATTTTCCACTACTTAGCCTGGTCATCTGGACACCCATCCTAGGGGGGGTGCTGGTATTGCTGGCCGGTAAAGATCAGCATGCACCGATAGCGCGATGGTTGTCTTTGTTGGTGTCTGTGCTTACTTTGCTAATGTGTATGCCTCTGTACACCCAATTTGATATTGGCACTCACCAAATGCAGTTTGTTGAGCAGGTACCTTGGATTGCCCGATTTGATATTTACTACCACCTTGGTCTGGATGGTATTTCCATGCCGTTGGTATTGTTGACCGCCTTCACCACCGTTATTGTCGTTATTGCCGGATGGGAAGTGATTCAGGAGAAAACCGCTCAGTACATGGCGTCATTCCTGATCATGAACGGTTTGATGATTGGTGTATTTTCCGCTCTGGACTCGATTTTATTTTATGTGTTCTGGGAAGCTATGTTGATACCTATGTTTTTGATTATTGGTATCTGGGGTGGCCCAAATCGCGTCTACGCGACTATAAAGTTTTTTCTATATACCTTCCTGGGTTCCGTTTTTATGTTGGTGGCGCTGATATACATGTACAGCCAATCCGGCACTTTTGGAATTCTGGATTTCCACAATCTACGCCTTAGTCTGACGGAGCAGCTATTCATCTTTGTTGCATTTCTACTGGCGTTTGCGGTTAAAGTGCCCATGTGGCCGGTACACACTTGGTTGCCCGATGCGCACGTGGAAGCACCTACCGGCGGTTCCGTCGTACTGGCCGCGATCATGTTGAAAATGGGAACCTACGGTTTTGTCCGTTTTAGTTTACCGATTACGCCGGATGCGTCAATGCAACTGGACGGGTTAATGATTACCTTGTCTTTGATTGCCGTGGTTTACATTGCCTTTGTCGCACTGGTACAGAAGGATATGAAAAAGCTGATTGCATATTCCTCTATATCGCATATGGGGTTTGTTACCTTGGGTTTCTTCATTGTGTATACGATAGTCGATACCACCAACACCACTCAAGGGGTGGCATTGGGCATTAACGGAGCCTTGGTACAAATGATTTCACACGGTTTTATTTCCGGTGCCATGTTCCTTTGCGTCGGCGTTATGTACGATCGTTTGCACAGTCGCCAAATAGCCGATTACGGCGGTGTGGCCAATACCATGCCTATATTTGCAGCATTTATGGTGTTTTTTGCAATGTCCAATGCCGGACTTCCGGGTACATCGGGGTTTGTTGGCGAGTTTATGGTAATCCTGGCGTCATTTAAGGCCAATTTTTGGATTGCATTTGCTGCTGCGACAACGCTGATCTTTGGTGCCGCCTATACCTTATGGATGGTTAAGCGCGTCGTGTTTGGCGAGGTGGGCAACGAGAAAGTCGCCAAACTACAGGATGTGAATAATCGAGAATTCTTTTTCCTGGGTATCCTGGCTGTTGCCGTACTGTTGTTAGGACTATGGCCGGCTCCGCTACTGGATGTGATGAACGCAACCGTTGATCACCTGGTTACACAGATTACTCAATCGAAGTTATAAAAAGATGAACAGTACAATGAATTTTGAGATGCCAAATTTTGCTCCCGCCATTCCGGAAATTTTCGTGCTGTCCATGGCGTGCCTTATATTAATTGTGGACCTGTACTTATCCGAAAAGAACAGAGTGGTGACCTACTTGTTGTCTCTGGGGACTTTGGTGGTTGCCAGTTTGCTCACTGTTAGCAATCACAGCCCGGATACGATACTTACTTTTAGTGGAACTTTTATCAGTGACACTATGGGTGATGTACTCAAAATCTTTATCTACCTGGTAACAGGCCTGGTTTTCATTTATTCCCGCACTTATTTGCAGGACAGGAACCTATTTAAAGGCGAATACTACGTCCTGGGATTGTTCGGTGTCCTGGGTATGATGATTTTGGTTTCGGCGCATAACTTTCTTACCATCTATCTGGGTTTGGAGTTGTTGTCCTTATCCTTGTATGCATTGGTTGCCATGCACCGCGATAATCACGACGCTTCAGAAGCCGCCATGAAATACTTCGTACTGGGGGCTTTGGCATCCGGAATGCTGCTATACGGCATGTCGCTGTTGTACGGAGTCACTGGTTCATTGGATATTGAAAAATACAGCCAATTGTTACAACAGTTACCGGCGGATGAGAGAATGGCCTTGGTTTTAGGTATGGTCATGGTGATCGTCGGTATCGCCTTTAAACTGGGCGCAGTACCGTTTCATATGTGGGTACCGGATATCTACCACGGTGCACCCACTGCCGTAACCTTGTATATTGGTACCGCACCCAAACTGGCAGCATTTGCCATGCTAATGCGCTTATTGGTGGAGGGGTTGGGCAGCATCCACAGCGAGTGGCAAGGTATATTGATTATCATGGCTATATTGTCCATGGGTGTAGGTAACGTCATCGCCATTGCCCAAACCAATATTAAACGCATGCTGGCTTACTCAACCATATCTCATGTGGGCTTTATTTTGTTGGGGATACTGGCGGGCAACAAAGCCGGATATTCAGCTGCCATGTTTTATACCATTGTCTATGCCATTATGAGTTTGGGCGGTTTTGGTATGATTATCCTGCTCAGCCGAGCCGGGTTTGAGGCCGACAAATTGGATGACTTCAAAGGGCTGAATCAAAAAAGCCCTTGGTTTGCCTTCATGATGTTAATACTTATGTTTTCCATGGCAGGCGTACCACCGACAATTGGCTTTTTTGCCAAACTGTCCGTACTGCAAGCGGTGGTGGGAGTGAGCAGTGCCAACCTGGTTTGGGTGGCTGTTGTCGCGGTGATTTTCTCAATCATTGGCGCGTTCTACTATATCCGTATGGTTAAAATCATGTATTTTGACAAACCGGATAACAACGACGCGATTGAGTCCAATCCTGAGATGAAAATTCTCATCAGCGCGAACAGTCTGGCTGTGCTGGGCCTGGGTCTGTTTCCCCACAGTTTGTACGCGCTGTGTATGGCTTCCATGCCGGGACTCTGAAACTACCAGAAGCTGTAATTCAGCCGGTGCTTCAGTATAACTCCAGCTGAATTCGTTGATAGTTAACATCCTTTTCTTTGGGTATGGCGTAAAGAATGGTTTCGTAGCGCATGAAGCCATAATGTTCAATGTAGTAATTGTAGTCAGATAAACCTTGCATCATCGTCGCTGGTAAAGTCAAATAGTGCGTGGGGTTGTGATAGATAGACAAGGCCACTTGACAACGATATCGAGTGCAGACTTCTACGATATCATCAATCACATGTTCCTCTCCGCCTTCCAAATCGAATTTCATGTAGTCCACTTGAGGTAGAGCGTAAGTTTCGATTAAATCGTTCAATGTCAGGCAAGGAAACGTTTTAACCGGTAAGCCGGCGGTTTTAGCCGAAGGCAGACCGATGACCTGATCTTGATTACCACCCACCGGAAGTTCAATTTCTCCTTTGTAGTTGGTCAGGGCCGCGTCAACAAACGTGAGTGTCTGTGGATATTGTTTGCAAAACTGTCTTACATAAGGCGTTAAAAACTCTGTACCCAGTGGATCAATGCTGACGATGCTGCCATCGGGGCCGGTTTTTCCCAATAGAAACGGGATTTCTGAACCGGTGTGAACTCCTGCGTTGATTACGATATCCCCGGGGTTAATATTTACATAATTCATATATTGAACCCGGTGAAACAAGCGAGAAAAATACAAATCCCAAACTTCGGGTGCGCTACCGTTCAGTAAGGTTTTGTAGTGATATTTACTGCTGAAATCCGTTAACCTGTCCGAAATATATTGCACTACGGCTGTATTTTCCTGCCACAGGTTTTTCCAATGGTTTAAGTATCCTGTTTCTGCCCAGATAAAGTTATTTCCACTAACGCTGAACGCTCCCGGCATTTTGTCGGAAAAAAATTCGATCAATCCGGGTAATGCCAGTTTTGAGAAGGAAAGTGGTTTCTCATTATAGCTGGCGCGATTTAAGTGTTTCGAAAATGACTTGGCGGCCTCCCAATAGGACCAAGTATCTCCCATGGGAATGGGCATAAAAACACAACGCGACTTTGTATCGGGATCAGCTTGAAATTCAAAAGCATCTAAAGATTCCGGTTCGCAAGAGACAATGAGTTGTTTGGAGTCAGAGCTTAACGCTTGTTTGAGGTCCGGAATGAATCCCAGAAATCTGCCTTTGGGATTGCTGATTTCCAAGACTGCTTTCAAATGCTGGTTGATGTCGGTGTCTTGACCGTAAATAAAGTAATCTCTGTCTGCAATTTGTGCGGGAGCGTAATAGAACATGAAAATTCCTTCCTTGGTTTTGCAGGTAACTTGAGCAATTAATATGCCGTAACGGATTACGAAATATGAGTTTACAAAAAGGTGACATTTAACCTTGGACCGATATACTTAAGAAACCAGCCGAAAATTATATGGAGACTTTCTATGGACCGTACCAAATCCAGCGGAATGGTTTTATTAGGTATATTCGTGGCAGCGGGGTTAGCATCAGCCGGTTATTTTGTCAGCCAGACTTTGTATAACGCCAAAGTCGCTCTCAACACGGCCGAAGCGAAAGGACTGGCCGAACGTCGGGTAACGTCGGATCAGGCAAATTGGTCAGTGGGGTTTAAAGTATCCGGAGCCAAACGCGCCCAAGTTCCGCAGTTGTACCAACAAGCAGAACAACATCAGGCAACGATTCGAGATTTGTTAAAACAAAATGGATTCGATGATGCCGAGATTGAATTGGGTGTATTGGATTACAGCTACCAGGAATACCGGGACGATAAACAAAAACTGGTGGATCAGATTCACATGCTGAGTGGTTCGATTAATGTGGAAACGTCAAAAGTAGACAAAGTCGGTGCTGTCCGTGCCAGTGTAAACAAATTGATTGCTAAGGGGATCGATGTGGAGAACCGGCCACCAACCTACCGGTTTACCCGCTTAAACGACATCAAGCCGGAAATGTTGCGGGAAGCAACCAAGAATGCTCGCCTTGCCGCCAATGAGTTTGCAGAAAATGCCGGTGTCAACGTAGGGGGAATTCGCGATGCGCGACAAGGGAGTTTTTACGTTCGTGACGCCGGTTCCGAATACGGAGATACAGCTAAAATAGAGAAAGACGTTCGCGTGGTAACCACCATCACTTTTTATTTAACCGAATAACGTGGCTATCCTGGTGTCGAACCAACCGAGGAATTTGTAAGAGAATAAAACATTGTTGAATAACCGAAATGGCGGTTTCACACTTGGCTTTGTAGGGTGCGTAGCCCACCTTGTAAAAAAAGGGGATGCGTCCGTCCTGCCAAGTCTGCCAATGTACGAGTACTTAGTATGTTTGTTGCGGAACTGTCAGAGAGACTGGAGGTGGCTGAAAATGAAGCTTAAAGCTTCAGGTATAAAAAAACCGGCCATAGATCGGGGTATGGCCGGTTAAGGGTTTTCCAGTACTTGCGACTGGAAGTTGTGTCAGCTTACGTAACGAGCGAGCTGACTACCAGTGTCGTAACAGGGGTTGTTGGCGACACCGGCATCGGGGTTCAGTTACTGGTATTAATTGTGGTGAAAAACCGAAAACGCTATTAGCAACAGGCTGGTACACTGTTGGGAACCAAGATCGTTGAGATTGGCGTAGGAGTTTTTGCGCATACCGAAGCAGCGTAAGCAAATTCGTGTGCTGGTATTGAATTGTACGATGTTTCCAGACAAGACTGTCCATATTGCCGCCCCCTTTGTAACCATCAAATAGGCCTGTAAACCTTTGGTCTGCGAGTTTCAGTAACACCTACTGAAACGTCTACCTACTGTTAGTGCTACAACGATCCGTTTTAATCGCTGCGCCGTAGTTCCGACAGTGCCGGATTTATTATCGTGGCTCTTGGTTCTTGGGGGGAATAAAAAAGACATGATAAACAAATAGATAGCCCCAAGTTCCGTGCCTGGCTGCAAGTAGGTTGTTTACAGGCGTTAAAGAGTACTATACCAGCAAAATACCTAAGTACAAGCACCTAAGTACTTTTTATTTATTATAATTTCGTATATTCTTAGAAAAAATACTAATAATTGTATTCTAAGCTGGTGTTAATGTTAAAATGGTAAGCTATGAGATAATTATTAAGTCTTTTTAATCAATGAATTAGAGTGGATTCGCTGGGAAAACCAAAAAAAACATGTGAAAATTGTTTACGTAAACAATATTATAATGTTGGATCAAAGGGGGGCTTTCTTGAGCAAGCATGGCTTGTTTAGTCCCTCTACTATATCAATGACCACCGTAAGTAAGCGTATACGCAAAGCAGTACTGTGATACAGGGTTGTATCCGGAGAGTTGAAGAGGTGGATGAGACACATGCGGATAACTAATGCAGTCGCTGTCATTAAAATTTCGGATTACGGCCCTGGCCTTACTGGTCGCGGTGGTACCGTTGTTCATTTTCAATATTATCAGTGCGAAAAGCACTAGAGACAACATGATCCAAACGGTATCCAACGGCATTCAGGCTGAATCCATATTGTTAGGTGATATGGTTAGTCGTTTTTTGTCTCAACGATTGAATAATGCGATGTTGCTGCGACAGACCGTAGCGATTTGGGACAAAAATCCTGAAAAACTGACCCAGCTCAAAGACTATCTCCATTCCATCAGTGCTGAACAAGAAACCATTAATGATATAAAGTTAGTCGATAGTTCCGGTAAAGTTCTTATTAGCAGCACTCAAGCTGGTAGCGAGGGGTTATATCTCTGGGATGTAACTGTAGGTATAAAAGACTTGTTTAACAAAACTCGCGATGCGGCTAATGACAGCATTTATACTTCTGAAGCTCGACAAAGTAAACTAGGCGCCGAATTTAATCTTCTTACAGCTGTTCTGGATGATCACGGTAAAGCCGGCCATGTATTGGTTATAGAAAGTAATATCGACGATATTCGTAAAACAGTGGTGGAGTTCAACAAAGGCAGGCGTTTAAGCCGGGATACCTATGTGGTGGACAAATTGGGCACCATTATTGTTACCAACCATGATACTAATGCGAGCTTCGCACCATTACCGGATACCCGTATACAACCGGCTATGTTGAGTGAAGGTAAGCACGGTATCGCTTTTTACAAAAACTCGCAAAATGTCCGTGTGGTGGCGGGATATCGAGATATTGAAGAGATGGGCACCAATAAGGGTTTAAACTGGAGTATTATTACAGTTACCCCCATCGAACAAATCGTAAAACCCGCCCAAGAGACCAGTCAAGTACTCAATTCCATCGGAATTTTAGTGTCTGGTATCGCTGTTTTAGTGGCCTACGTGTTTGCCGGTAAAATATCCGTGCCCTTGCAACGCACAGTAGCGTTGGCAGAGGAGATTCGCAGAGGAAATTATTCCCAACGTTTGGAATCCAATTTAGGTGGCGAAATAGGTTCTCTGGCAACCGCTATCAATGAAATGGCGGATAAAGTGGAACAACGCACGGCGGAAATCGTTACTCGTAATGAAAAACTCACATCTGAGATTGTCGAACGTAAAATTGCTCAGGATCGACTTCAAAAAATTTCACATAAAATTGTGCGGCTGCAAGAAGAAGAACGTCGTCGGGTTTCACGTGAATTGCATGACGGTATTAATCAATTGCTCGTATCCGTTAAATATAAAATAGAAAACTTTGGCGAGAAATTCAGTGTGGATTCCGAGCAAGCATTAAAAGACATAAAAACTGCACAGATATTTTTAGATGAAGCCATCGCGGAAGTAAGGCGGGTATCGCATGACTTACGTCCCAGCGTATTGGATGATCTGGGGCTGGCGCCGGCGTTGGCTAATTTGATTCGACGCTTTTCCGAGCGAAGTTTGTTGGATGTGGAATTGAAAGGGGCACAAGATGGTAATTTTTTACGCTTACCGTCTGACGTGGAAACAGCCATGTACAGAATTGTACAGGAAGCGTTAACTAACATAGATAAACACGCCAATGCCACAAAAGTGTTGGTGAATTTGTCCCACACAGATGCCAATGTTACGATTAGAATTGAGGATAATGGCGAAGGTTTTAGTTTACAAAAGGCTATGCGGAAATCCAGAAACTCTCAGGGCATGGGCTTACGCAATATGCGAGAGCGTATTGAATTGTTACAAGGATCGTTTTTTATACATTCCGATATTGGAAGAGGCACATTTATAGAGGTGCGAGCGCCTCTTAAAATACATACACCGTTAAATTTAGAAACTTAGAGTGGGTGGTAATAACTATGAGTGAAAATACAATGGGCTCATTAAATACAATGGGGCACAGCGATCACATCGTACAGGAAAAACCGAAAGTAAAGGTGCTTCTGGTGGACGATCATGCGGTGGTGAGAGATGGCATTCGGGCACGATTGGAACGGGAGTCGGAGTTTGAAGTGGTGGGTGAGGCGATCAATGGTCGTGATGCCATACACAAGGTGACCTCCTTAAGTCCCGACGTGGTGTTGATGGATATTAGCATGCCGGTTATGAATGGAATGGATGCCGCCAAGCATTTACGCGAAAACTACCCGGATACTAAAGTGATCATCCTTACCATGCACGAGCATAAAGAATATATTCAGGGAGTGATTCGATGCGGTGCACATGGTTATATCGTTAAAGACGTCTCAGCCAGCGAAATGATCAGTGCCATTAAAACCGTTTGCGAAGGCGACACGTACTACAGCTCTTGTGTTTCGCAAATGATGTACGATGATTTTTCCAAATCCGGTGGTGGAGAGAGCGATAAACTGGGTTTAACGCAACGGCAGAAAACGATTCTGGCTTTGGTGGAGCAGGGTATGAGCAGTAAGGCTATAGCCAACGAACTCAACATCAGTGTACGCACAGTGGAAGCGCATCGCCATAACATCAAGATCAAGCTGGACGCGCAAAACGCCGGCACTTGATTATCAGTCAAGTCTCTGGCAGGGGGTATCCGGCCAGAGACTCCTTACCTTATATAGCCATTGTATGGCGTCCCCGAGAGGACTCGAACCTCTAGTACAGACTTAGGAGGTCTGGGGTTTATCCTGTTAACCGACGGGGACAGTTAGGGTGCGTAGTATAACAATTTTATTGCAATTGTTCAGAAAATTACCCTCTAAGTCTCTATTTTATAACAATAAAATATCTAAGTCTTTGAATAATTGAGACTTATAGCGGTTGGGCCTGGAGAGCGGTCCGAAAATCGGTTTTCCAGAATTTATTGTCCTCAAATTCCAAAACCATCCATTATACTTATATAGCAGTGACATCAAATTACCGAGGTAAGGCTGTGTCTAAACTACGCGACGGTTCTTTATCCAAGAGCCCGTATGCGGTCTCAATAGATGAGGTGTTTGCGGATTTTCAAACCTCTCGGCACGGCTTGGCGCATTCAGAAGCCGCTTCTCGATTGACCCACTATGGACCTAATGAATTACCCAGGCCCAATCCCCCGCATGTGGCAATGGTGTTTTTGCATCAGTTTGCCAGTCCTCTCATTTATGTGTTAATAGCCGCAGCACTGCTGGCCGTCAGTATCCAGGAATGGTCGGATGCCGGGTTTATCACCGCGGTTTTAATGCTCAATGCGGTCATCGGTACTTTTCAAGAATACTCCGCGCAACGGGCCGCCCAGGCTTTGCGTAATTTGGTGAGCGCCAAAACCCGGGTTTTACGCCAAGGTGAATCCTACGAGATCAACGCAAGGGAATTGGTACCCGGCGATGTGGTGTTGCTGGAATCGGGGGATAAGATACCTGCTGATTTGCGATTGATAGAATGCCATGATTTGGAATGCGACGAGTCACTATTGACGGGTGAGTCTTTGCCGGTGCTGAAAAATGCGGCATTGGAATTGGATCCGGAGACGGTGTTGGGGGATCAGCTCAATATGGGGTTTGCTGCTACCTTAGTGAGTCGGGGACGTGCTCGAGGCGTTGTAGTGTATACGGGTTTTGATACATCTTTAGGCAGCATTGCTGCCGATGTGTTGTTTAATGAACCCCCTAAAGCTCCCTTGCAAGTTAGAATGGATAGTTTTACCCACTGGGTTGCCATATTTGTCGGATTTGCAGCGGCGACAATGTTTGCGGTAGTGGCAGTTAAAGGTATGCCGCTGGCGGAAACGTTTATGTTGGCGGTGGCTTTGGCTGTGTCCGTGATTCCTGAGGGTTTGCCGGTGGCATTGACTGTGGCTCTCGCCATTGGTATGCATAGGATGGCGCGCCGCAATGTGATTGTGCGTAAGTTGATGGCAGTGGAAGCCTTGGGTTCTTGCACATGCATTGCTACGGATAAAACCGGCACTCTAACCGTGAATCAATTGACCGCATCGCGGTTGTTGTTCCCCGACTCTACCGCATGGGAAATCAGTGGCGAAGGACTGGATCCGGATGGGGTTATAGTTACAGACAAAGGTACGCCGGACAGTAGGGAAGAGCTAATGTTGGAGCGCCTGTGTCAGGCAGCGGTATTGGCCAATGAGGGTTTTTTGGGAAAATCTCAAGGCGGTTGGAGCGCTCACGGCGATGCAGTGGATATTGCTTTATTGGTCATGGCTCACAAAGCCGGAATTGTGAAGGCGGAGACCAGTAATGCCTTTACTGAATTGGCAACGATTGATTTCGAATCGGAACGTGCCTTTTCGGGTAGTTTGAATCAGGTTGGAGATACTCAAGTTGCCTTTGTGAAAGGAGCTTATGAACGACTCTTGCCTATGTGTGACTCAATGATGTGCGTGCAAGGCGATATACCCTTGGATCCGGTACTGCTGGTACAACAGGCCGAGTCTCTGGCCCATCAAGGTTATCGGGTTTTGGCGTTGGCAGCCGGGAACATGCAGCTAAGCCAAGGAGAGACATTTTCTGAGGAACACTTGCACCACTTGGTGTTTTTGGGTTTGGTGGGAATCATCGATCCACTGCGGGTGGAATCTAAATCTGCAGTATTGGCGTGCCAACAGGCTGGTATCAGGGTAGTCATGATCACGGGGGATCATCCGGCGACTGCCTTAGCCATTGCCTCAGAATTGGGTTTGACTCAGGACATGGCTCATGTGGTTTGCGGTCCCGAGTTGAGTCAAGCTGCACAAAATAATCGTATGGACGAACTCAGTGATCACGCCTTGGTTTATGCCAGGGTAGGTCCGCATCAAAAACTGGACATCGTCCAATCGCTGCAGCGAAACGGGCATTTTGTAGCAGTCAGCGGTGATGGTGCCAACGATGCACCGGCTTTGCGCAGCGCCCAGGTCGGTGTGGCAATGGGAAAAAACGGCACCGATGTGGCCAGAGAAACAGCGGACTTAATTATCACCGACGATAATTTCGCCTCTATTGTTGCCGGTATCGAAGAGGGTAGGACCGCGTATGCCAACGTTCGGAAGGTGATTTTTTTGCTCATTTCCACGGGTGCGGCGGAACTGGTGTTGTTCACGTTGGCATTGGTTACCGGGTTTCCGTTGCCTCTGACAGCGGTACAACTGTTGTGGTTGAACCTGGTAACCAATGGAATACAGGATGTGGCTTTGGCATTTGAGCCTGCCGAAGGGAATGAGCTAAAGCGTCCGCCCCGTTCTCCGAAGGAGCCGGTGTTCAATCGTTTAATGATTGAGCGCGTGTTGGTTTCCGCCCTGTATATCGGTGTCGTAGCCTTTATTGTTTTTCAATCCTTGTTGAACGCAGGTTATAGCCTCGATGCAGCACGCAATGGTACTTTGCTGCTTATGGTATTGTTTGAAAACGTACACGTTTTCAATTGCCGATCTGAGACGCTCTCAGTTACTCAACAAAAACTGTTTTCAAACCCAATTTTGTTACTGGGTACCTTGAGCGCACAATTAATTCATATTGGGGCTATGTTTACCCCCTGGTTTGCTCAAGTGCTAAGTTTGCAAGTAGTGAGCATGGAACTATGGTCTACCTTACTTCTATATGCTTTGAGCTTACTTTTGCTAATGGAACTGCACAAATTCTGGTGGCATTGGCGCCATCCGCTCCCAACCAAGACCTTGTCCAGGTAATACCGTGAAACCGTGAATTCCTGCCGAGGTTTCACGACAATGCACAAAAACTGTGGATAATGTTGTGTATAAACTCTCGTAAAGGGTAATAGAGAGGTCTTTGGCTTGGAATGAATAAATCCCGACCAGGTTTAATCTCGCTGTCTATGTCGGTGACTTGTTTTTGTCAGTGAGGTTGTCAAACTCAGTGTAAGGGCGTCGTATTACTGACGGTCTGATGGAATATGAATATACTTGTAGCGCAGATAAGCAGACGGATCTGTACTGCATCTATATTCAGCCGCGCAATGATTAAGGATGGCAATAACAGATAGGTTCTGCCGTCATCAACGCCCAGGGACTCGTGCTGCAGAATCCTACCACACTGGCAGGCCAAGCAAGGCAATCACGGTAGTTTGGTCTATAATGACCAAATCATAAGAACTCAGACCAGTGCAATGAACCTAAAGCATAAAATCAATAATTCGTTGATACACTCGTTAATAATCCTGTTGATAGTGTTGCCTCAAGTGGTAATGGCGCGCTTACCCGTGAAGGAAGTACCGGAGCCTCTCAAACCTTGGGTGCCGTGGTCTCTACACGGGAAAGAACATCGCCTCTGTCCCTTTCTTTACAATCAATCCCAACAAACATTTTGTGCCTGGGGTGGAGAACTGGAGTTAAATTTGAGTAATTCCAGTAGTACTTTTACTCAGCAATGGCATGTGGTCACAAAAACAACAATTCCTTTGCCCGGTAACAGTGATCATTGGCCGCAAGAGGTTAAACTTAACGGCAAACCGGTGGTAGTCGTAGAGAAAAACCAGCAACCGGTATTAGTTATTCCTCCCGGTGATCACACGGTCAGTGGTCGTTTTATCTGGGACAAGTTACCCAAATCATTGCAAATACCTGAAGAAACGGGTTTGGTGACATTGAATGTGAACAGCAAAGTCGTCTCCCAGGTGCAACGCGATGATCAAGGTCGCGTGTGGTTACGCGCCGAGGAAGTTAGCCCGGAAACCATACAAGATCGCCTGGAGCTGGATGTCAGTCGTCGCATCACCGATGACATTCCTATGGTTCAACACATACGGTTGGAGTTGGAGGTATCCGGGCAGCAACGAGAAATCCGATTGGGGCCGGTGCAATCCGAAGCGTTTTTGGCACTGTCGGTCACCAGTGCTTTACCGGCGCGTTGGGAGCCAAACGGCTATTTGCGCTTGCAAATACGTCCGGGAACGTGGGTGGTGGAGCTCCGAGCCCGGTCCAAAACCGACCTGCTGTCCCTGGTCAGACCCAAAGCCCAGGCACCCTGGCCTGAGCAGGAAGTATGGGTGTTTGATGCACGCAACCATATACGTTTGGTGGAGGTGCAGGGCTTGCAAGCTTTAGATCCCAGGCAAACCAAACTTCCGGGGCAGTGGCATAATCTGCCCGCGTATCAAATCGGCAGGGACGATACCATGCAATTGAGGGTGATCCGGCGTGGCGATTCTGATCCGGTACCGGATAAATTGAACTTGATGCGAACCCTATGGTTGGATTTTAACGGTGGTGCGTACACGGTTCAAGATCGTATCAGTGGCACTATGAGTCAAGCTTGGCGTTTGGAGGGAGGGCCGGATTTACTGTTGGGTCAGGTACATGTTAATGGCGAAGCACAGTTCATTACACGGTTGCCGGGATCAAAAAACCAGGGTGTGGAGGTTCGGCAAGGTCAGTTGGATGTGAGTGCCGATAGTCGATCCACCGATGGTAGTTCGGTCAGCCAGGTGTCCGTGGTGGGTTGGAATCATGATTTTCAGTCGGTTTCCGGAGTGTTGCACTATCCACCCGGTTGGGATGTTTTTGCTCTGTGGGGGACGGATAATGTTCCGAATACCTGGCTGCAACGCTGGTCTTTACTGGATTTGTTTATGGTATTGATCATAAGCGTGGTTTCCATGCGTTTGTGGAACAAAAAAACCGGTGTGCTGGTATGTGTGGTTTTGTTGTTGATTTGGCACGAACCGGGTGCTCCACAAACGATCTGGGTGAATCTATTGATTGTTATTGCCTTGCTTCGAGTGGTCCCTAAGAATAGCTTTGCACAATGGTTGCGGCGCTATTATTATCTTTCTTTGCTTGCCTTGGCGATAATTGTATTACCGTTTATGGTGACAGAGGTGAGAACCGGCCTTTATCCCCAGTTAGATCGTCATGCTCCGGTTTATTTTGAAGACACGGTATCCAGGGTGGCATCGGCACCCCAGGTTTTTGAAGAATCCCCAATGGAACAGCGTAAGCTGGAAGACCAGGAGATTGACCAGAATACGCTGGGTGGTTTTTCTAAATCCAGGCCCAAAAAAATGTTGTCTGGAAACACATCAAAACAGTCATTGGTCTCTTCTCGTATGCAACAGGTTGACCCGAATGCGATGGTGCAGACAGGGCCCGGACTACCCAAATGGCAGTGGAACCAATTGGATTTGTCATGGAACGGGCCGGTGCAGAAAGAACAGCAATTGCGCATTATTTACCTTTCACCAGGGGTCAATAAAGTGTTGGGAATATTGCGAGCGTTTTGTATTTTACTTATGGCCTTGCATTTTGCCGGTGTACGCTTTGGAAATAAAGACCAGGATAAGAGCGGTAGTAAAACGTCGAAGGGTGAATCCAAAGGCTTCTATTTTGCCTCTGTCAGTAGTGTCATGTCGGCTACATTGTTGATAGCAATCGTCTTCCCTGCAGCGGTTTTTGGTGCTGAGTATCCTGATAAAGAATTGTTGCGTGAGTTACAACAACGATTACTGGCACCACCGGAGTGTCAACCGCGTTGTGCTGATGTTAGCCGATTACGCCTGGATATTGAGGCACAGAGAATAAGCGGTGTTTTACAGGTACATGCAGAGGAAGACACGGCAATACCTCTGCCGTCACACAACAAGCATTGGTGGCCTCAGCGCATTGTAATCGATGGTAAAGTTCAAAGCGGCAGCCGTCTTTTGCACAATCATCTGTGGCTATCGCTGCCTAAAGGAAATCATACCGTGCAATTCTCCGGAACGTTACCGCAGCGAAATAATGTACAGCTGCATTTGCCCCTGGTACCACGTTATGTGCAAGTGAATGCCAAAGGTTGGCAGGTGGATGGGGTTCATGAGAATGGGCGTGTGGATAGCCAATTGCAGCTAACGCGTTTGAACCGTAGTAACGCCAGTGCGTCCGTAGCCCAATTGGAACCCGGAGCCCTACCGGCGTTTGTGCATGTAACCCGAACCTTGGAATTGGGTCTGGATTGGAATGTGGTCACACAAGTGCGCCGGGCTTCACCGTCAGGAACCGCAGCGGTGTTGGAAATTCCCTTGCTCCAAGGACAAGCTGATATAACCGAAGGCGTTCGTATCAAAGACGGTAAGGCTTTAGTCAGTTTGGGTGGACAGCAGCATTCATTGGAGTGGCGGTCTACGCTTGCACTAAGCGATCGGATTGAAATGACGGCGCCCGACAGCAGTACTTGGACGGAAATATGGCGTCTAAACGCGGCTCCACTTTGGCATGTGAGTCATAGCGGTTTGGCTCCGATTCATCACAAAGATGCGCAGTTTAACCGAGTGCCTCTGTGGCAACCCTGGCCGGGAGAGTCTATTACGATAAGCGTCAGTCGTCCCGAGGGGGTAGCGGGTACCACGGTCACCATTGAGAGCAGTGAACTTAACATCGAACCGGGCAAACGCGCCACGGATGTGACTCTAAATGTCGAGTTGCGATCCTCTCAAGGACAGCAACACAGTTTTGTATTACCCGAGGGAGCTGAGTTACTCGCCATCAGCATTGACCGGATACAACAACCCATTCGCCTCAAAGAACGAATATTGACGTTTCCGGTTCATCCGGGTAGCCAAAACATCAATGTGCAATGGCGTATGCCGGATAGCATAGGTACTTGGTTTAAAACCCCGCAAGTGGATCTGGGCTTGGGGCATGTGAATCAAACCTTACGCTTATCTTTGGGGTACGATCGGTGGGTGTTGTTAGTGGGAGGGCCGTCCTTGGGCCCTGCGGTACTCATATGGGGCGTAATGATCGTGCTGATTATAATTTCCATTGGTCTCGGCAAGCTCAACTGGACCCCTTTAAGAATTCACGACTGGATTTTACTGAGTATCGGTCTGAGCCAAGCTTCAGAATTTTCGGTCGTTTTGGTCATTGCGTGGTTGCTGGGCTTGGCTTATCGGCAGCGGCAGGCATCCATTGCAGCTCTGTCGGCCGTTCGCTTTAATCTGATTCAGATAGCGTATGCTGTGCTCACCCTATTGGCGTTAGCGACATTGGTCTATGCCATTCAACAAGGTCTTTTGGGCATACCCAATATGATGGTTCGCGGGAATCAATCCAGTGCATACCAAATGATCTGGTATCAGGATCGGGGTATGAACCAAATGACGCAAAGTTGGGTGATCAGTGTTTCTATTATGGTTTACCGCTTACTGATGTTGGCTTGGGCCCTTTGGCTGGCATTGTCCTTGGTCAAATGGTTAAAATGGGGCTGGGGTTGTTTTTCAGCTCAAGGCGTCTGGAAATCCCGCAATCAGGAAAAATTCAAAGGCACGAATACGTCCTCAGAGTAATTTTTCTCAAATCGCAATTATCTGCACAAAACCTGCATAGGAAAACTGGGCACTGCGTCACACAGTGAAGTGGCGCATTGTCTTAGCTTTTGGATCCAACATTCAGAATCATGGCGCCGGTGCCGATAAAGTTCAGCATCATTAGGTTTTCTAAAATAACCTTTCATATCATGTTGAAAATTCAAAGGTTTAACAGCCTACATCGGGGCAATTAACGCGAAGTCAGCTTATGCGATATACATTTAAATTATTTGTGATTATTAGTCTCCTTGGGTCGAGCAGCACTCTGGCGGAGGATGACATTAACAAGCAACAACTTCGAGGGTTGGACGAGCAGGTCCAGTCCATCAAGAAGGATGTTTTGGCCATTTCTGCTGAGTTAAACCGGCTGGAAGAGAAGCTGCTATACCCCTCTAATACACAAGTGTCCTTTTTTGTGTCCTTAGCGGATACATTTCAGCTGGATGCCGTCAAATTGGTGTTGGATGACAAAGATGTGGCGCACTATATCTACAGCTTCAAAGAGTTGAAGGCCTTGCAAAAAGGTGGCGTTCAACGATTGTTTACCGGAAATGTTCGGACCGGAGAACATAAGATCCAGGTAAAGGTTGTTGGGAAACAAGGTATTAATAAAACCAACAAAACCGTGAGCCATACCGTTAAAAAAGGGGTTGGACCTCAATTCGTTGAGATCAGGGTGTCCGGATCAGGAATTGAATTCAAGGATTGGTGATGTTTCACCGCTTGGCATTAATACTTTGCCTGCTGTTTACCACAACGCTGGTGTGGGCGGGTAAAACCGAAGGGCCGCTGAAAGATTTGTATTTCGGTGAGGCGCTTTTTTATGCTTATCAGCAGGACTTTTTCGAAGCGATCTCACGTCTGGATACCGAATTGGCACAGTATTATGGTTTAGACGAACCTCAATTAAATTCCCTGTATTACCATATTGATCACGCAGAATTTTCGGTTGGCGACTTTGAATTATTCTATCGTATGCACAACCGTGCCGGACGTGCCATAAAAGCGGTGATTGAGGGTAACGTGGAAGAAAGCGTGCGCAATGAGGCTTTGTATCGTTTGGCGAAAATGTACTACCAGAAACAGCAACCTCTCAATGCACTGCATACCATAGAAAGAATAAAAGGCCCGATACCTGAAAAGCTCATTAATGAAGAACCCTATTTGCGCGGACAAATCTATATTGCTAACGGCAAATTTACTGAAGCTATCGCACTATTACAAAGTATAGAAACCCAACCGGAATTGCTGGGATTCTCCGGATACAATCTTGGAATTGCTCAAATTCTGGGTGGGGAAGAGATCCAGGGCTATTTGCAACTAGAGAAAGTGGGAAATACTCCGGGGAAAGGACGAAATTTTTTAGGTATGCGCGATAAAGCCAATTTGGTGTTGGGCTATCGCTTGCTTGATGCGCAGCAAGGCGAACAAGCCGTCAAATATTTAAACCGGGTACGCATCAAAGGGCCGTTTTCCAACAAAGCGCTGTTAGGTTCCGGTTGGGCGTCAGCAGGGCAAAATAAATTTGATCGTGCATTGGTTCCTTGGACTATGTTAGCCAAACGCAATGTCACTAATGCCTCGGTGCAAGAGGCTTTGATGGCGGTTCCATACGCATATGGAAAATTGGAGCTATTCGGCAGAGCGGCCATTCTGTATGGAAAAGCCTTGGAGGCTTATAGTAAGGAAATCGAACGTCTGGACGCATCGGTAAAGACCATCAAAAAAGGTAAATTTCTTGAGGCGGTTGTACGCGAAGAACTAAAGAAGGACAAAAACTGGTTGGTGAAACTCCGGGATCTTCCCGATACACCTGAAACCTACTATTTAATGCAAATGATGGCTTCACATGATTTTCAAGAAGCGCTGAAGAATTATTTTGATTTGGTAGAACTGCAATCCAAACTGGATACCTGGGAGGGAAATCTCAGTTCGTTTGAAGAAATCATTGCCGTTCGAAAAGCCTATTACGAACCCATGCTGCCGGGCATGGAGGCGGAGTTCCGGTCTTTGGACTCAAAAATGAAGTTACGAGTGGAACAACGAAACAGTCTGGACAAACGTCTGAAAAAAATGTTGATTGCTCCGCGACCCGAAGTTCTTATCAATGTGGAAGAACGAACTGTTTTAAATATACTGGAACAGGAAAGTATACGTCTTAACAAAGCCGGTAAGTTGGATGCCAATACCAAACACCGCATTGATCGTCTTAAGGGTGTGATTCATTGGAACGTGGTCACACAATACGATGATCGATTCACCAAGGCTCACAAGAACTTGCGCCAGTTGGATCAACATGTGGAAAAGTTGACTGAGATCTACGAGTCATTTGTGAGAACTCGCCAAACAGCCACTCAAAGCTATCGTGGCTATGAAAAACCCTTGCGTCATGTCAGCATTAAAATTCGTCAAGCGAAAGGTAAGGTGAAAACTTTGCTCGCCCGCCAGGGTAATCTCATTGAAGCGATGGCTATCAAGGAACTGGAAACGCGCCGACAGCGTTTGGAAGAGTATCAGGTAAAGGCCAGATTCGCATTGGCGGAAAGTTATGACCGAGCAGCAAGAAAACAAACGGATGAGCAACTTCAGAAACAGATAGCGGACGAGGTAGAGCAACAAGAAGCGCAGAAATTGAACGGACAAAAAGAAAGTGAAAAAGAAGATCAAAACACCACAGAGACCATGAAGGACGAAAAGGAAGACAAAAAATCCGATCCCAATAAGCCACCGTTGGTTGGAAACACGCCGTCCGGGGCACAAGTAAAAGAAAAGGGCGCAAACAACCCGATTCCGCAAACAGGGACTGAATAGGTGGAGAATTCAATCAAGACATTACGCTGTCTTCCTGTTATTGCCTTGTTGGCTGCATTCCTGTCTTCCTGCGCCACTGTTGAAGAACAAGGAACCATTGCTGAATTGGCGTCTATACGTCTAGAACTACAAGATGTAAAGGTGGAAGGTGGCTTGGAAAAAGCCATGGAGGGGTATAAAAAGTTTTTAGAACAGACTCCTGAATCTGCCATGACTCCGGAAGCATTGCGGCGTCTGGCCGACTTAAAAATTGAGAAGGACTTTGGGGCTACCGCGGAGTTGGAGAAAGATGCACCCAGTGTAACCACCCGTGCACAGTCTATTACGGACTCCGAACAAATTTCTAAACCGAAACAGCCTCGCAAAGATTCTAAGGCAGAAAAAGCCTTTGAGAAGAGCGCCACGGCCAGTGAAAAACTTCCTCCGTCCAAGTTGAATCCCAATGAGGTGTTGCCCAAGGGAGAGGCCGGTGTGGATTTGCAAAATTCCAGTGCGGAGCAGGCGATTGCTCTGTACAAGAAACTGCTGAAAAAATATCCCTTGTACGAACGTAACGACCAAGTGCTCTATCAATTATCGCGAGCTTACGAAGAAGTGGGTAAGGTGGATGAAGCTATGGAAGTGATGAACCGCCTGGTAAAGCAGTTTCCCAACTCCCGTTACAACGATGAAGTTCACTTCCGCAGAGGCGAGTACTATTTTACTCGCAAAAAATTTCTGGATGCCGAAGATGCCTATGGTTTGGTTTTAAAAATGGGCGTTGGAACGGTTTACTACGAACGTGCCTTGTATAAGATGGGATGGACTTTCTATAAGCAGGATATGTACGAAGAGGCGCTGCGAAAGTTTATTGCACTTTTAGACTACAAAGTATCTATTGGTTATGATTTTGATCAGACGAATGACAAAATTGAGAAAAAGCGTGTAGAGGATACATTTCGAGTAATCAGTTTAAGCTTTTCCAATCTGGGTGGCGCTGAGGCCATCAAGGACTACTTTGCCAAATTCGGCTCGCGTGAGTACGAAGATGGCGTATACAAACATCTGGCCGAGTTCTATTTTGGAAAAAGACGATATAGCGACGCTGCGGCTACTTACAACGCTTTTATTGAATCCAATCCCTTTCACAGGGTATCGCCGCACTTTAGCATGCGGGTGATAGACGTGTATATGAAAGGCGGATTTCCGCGTCTGGTTATTGATGCGAAAAAGCAATTTGCATCGACTTACGGGTTAAAGGCAGAATATTGGAACTACTTTAACCGAGAAGAATATCCTGATGTATTGGGTTATTTGAAAACCAACTTGGTGGATTTGGCCAATCATTACCATTCGCTGTATCAAAACAAGAAATTTAAGAAAAATCAGGCTGAGAATTTCGCCGAGGCATCGCGTTGGTACCAGGAATTCTTGCAGTCTTTTCCAAAAGACGAAAAATCACCGGAGATCAACTATCAGTTGGCGGATTTGTATTTGGAAAACAAAGACTTCAATCTGGCTGCAACGGAGTATGAACGAACCGCGTATGATTATCCACAAAACACGAAGTCGCATAAAGCGGCCTATGCGGCCATATTTTCACACCGAGAATACCTAAAGGTTGCTCCTCCGGCGCAAATTGGTGTCGTCAAACGGGAAATTATCCGCAGTTCACTGCGTATGGTTGATGTCTTTCCCAAGCATGAAAAAGCCACTTTGGTTTTGGCGGCAGCAACCGATGATCTTTTTCAAATGCGCGATTTACCGCTTGCTGTCAAAGTGGGACGACGCTTAATTAAGGAGTATCCCAAAGCCGAAACCAGTTTAGTTCGCGGTGCCTGGTTGGTGGTGGCACACGCTTCTTTTGATTTGGGTAACTTCGTCGATGCGGAAGAAGGTTATGTAGCCGTACTAAAATCCACTGACAGCAAACACAAGGACCGCCCCAAACTGTTGGACAACCTTGCGGCATCCATTTACAAGCAAGGTGAGCAGGCAAAGGAAAAAGAACTGTTCACGGAAGCGGTACGTCATTTTCTGCGAATTGCCGCTGTGGCACCCGATTCCAAGATTCGGGAGTCCGCCGAATACGATGCCGCTGCCGTGTTAATACAAATCAAAAACTACGAACAGGCCTCACAGGTGCTATTGGCGTTTCGAAAGAACTTCCCCAAGCATGAGTTACAGAAAGATGTCACTAAGAAAATCGCATTTGTTTATAAAGAGCTGAACAAATACGATCTGGCAGCAAAAGAATTTGAGCAAGTTGCAGCGGATACGGAAGATCCGGAATTGATTCGAGAAGCCTGGTTGATTGCGGCTGAAATGTATGAAAAAGCCCAGGATCAAAACAACACATTGCGCTTGTATCAAGCTTTTGTGGACAAATTTCCCAAGCCGGTGGAATTTGCGCTGGAGACGTGGAATAAAATCGCTCTTATATACAAATTAAGAAACGATATAAGCAATTATCATAAGACACTCAAAACCATCATAACGACCGATGCGCGATCGGGTGATGAACGCACTGACCGTACCAAATATCTGGCCGCTACGGCCTCGCTGATATTGACAGAGCCGGAGTTTGACGAGTTTGCTGCCATCAAACTGACCAATCCTTTGAAAACCAGTATGAAGAACAAGCAAAAATTCATGAAACGATTGGTCAGTACCTTTTCGCGGTTAACCGATTATCAGGTGGCTGATGTGACTGCAGCTTCCACTTTCTATATAGGAGAGATCTATTACAATTTTAGTCGCTCCTTGCTGGAATCCGAAAAACCTAAAGGGCTAAATGAGTTGGAGATGGAAGAGTTTGTATTGGCTCTGGAAGAACAAGCCTTTCCATTTGAAGAAAAGGCAATATCCGTACATGAAAAAAATATCGAATTGCTTCGTATAGGTATCTACAGTCGTTGGATCGATAATAGTATTTCCAAATTAGCAAAACTCTTACCGGCTCGTTACGGAAAACCGGAAGAAAGTACCGGATTTATCGCAGATCTAAACGTTTTTCGATATGTGTCACAAAAGCCAAAGAAAGTCTTAAAGCAGCAGTCAAACCCCGCCGAAAATCCTGATAAGTCAGCCGGTTCCGGCGTAACACCGCCAGAAGCGGTAGCGCAACCATCGGGTGAGACAGTTCAGGAAAACCCTGGTGAAGCCGGAGTCATTAATCCGGTGGAATCCAACGCTGCGAGTGAACCAGCCGCACCTGCGAAAGCACAGGCCGGTGTTGGGGGCAGCGAGGGGGCGACCTCGGTTTCCAGTGAGAACCCGGCAGCGGCTGAGACCGCCCCTGCCAAGGTGTCTGACGGTAATACGGAAGCCGATGTTGAGCCAGTCAAGTCGCAGGATGCGGTAGAAAAAAACACCGTTACGGAATAACGGCAGCAGGCAGCACTGAATCCCGGAGCAAAGCGCGAGATGTTGCGGTAATAGCAACAGGCCGATGATATGTCTTGAAAAAAGTAATCGAGACGGATTGATAAGGGGAACTAATGGGAAATACGGATTCAATGGTAATCCGGTCGTTCCCAGGTGAGTAAGTATGAGTATTAAGACAGACATCAGTTACTGGACAAAGATAAAAGTTTACGCCCGAGCTGTAATGATTATTTCGGTAACAGTCAGTTTGTGGTCGTGTATCAGTGCTCCTGTGGTACCGGTAAAGAAGGCTGTTGTCCAAGTGCCGCTGCAGGAAGCGACGGATGAAAATCCAAAAAAACTGAACGTGACACCGGAATGTCCAGACGTGGTACCAACCGCAACTGCCGCTGTACCGGGTCAGGTTCCGGGAGTGGATGTGAATGGTAATAAAACCAATGGAACGACTGCACCAGGAGTAAATGTGGCGACTCCGCCTACAGACACCAATGTCCGACCCAACCCAACTGTAAGTACACAAAGGCACCTGGATCAAGCCTCCGCTGCAAACCAAAACCCTGCCACGGGTGCAGGTAAAAATAATGTATCTGATCAAGCTGTTGGACAGGAATGTGTACCTAAAGGAATTATACAAATTGCCGAAAATCTATCTGTGGATGCAGCAGTAAAACGCCAGTTTGAAACGGCTACAAGCTTGTTACAGCAGGAAAAGTATCAAGAAGCCATTGTACTAATTGAAGGACTGCTGACAAAGTTGAACGGATTCACGGCACCGTACATTAATTTGGGAATAGCGTATGCCAAATTAGGTGAAATGGAAAAAGCATTGGAGAGCTTTGAACAGGCATTAAAACTGAATGATATCCATCCGGTCGCCAATAATGAGTTAGCGATCGTTTATCGTCAGTTGGGCAAATACGCAGAAGCCAGGAAAGTGTATGAAAAGTTATTAGAAAATTTCCCGGGTTTCTGGCCGGCTAATCGGAATTTGGGTGTTTTATGTGATATTTACCTCAACGATTTGGCGTGTGCATTGGAAAACTATGAGATTTACGCTAGCGCCAAACCGGAAGATGACAAGATGAAAATCTGGATCGCGGACGTAAAAAGCAGAATGTAAAGGCAGAGTGAAGTGGCGAAACATAAAAACAACACAGTATTTAATACAGCAGCATGGGTGCTCATCACGCTGTTAGCAACAGCCATTATGAGTTCATCGGTTTTTGCCAAAGACAAAAAACCAAAAAAAGAGGCCGAGGCTAAATCATTGTCCGGTATTTCCATTGTGGGAAACAAGGAAGCACCCAAATCGTTGTTTATTGTGCCATGGAAAAGTTCCGAAATTGGAGTAGAGAACAGTCTTTCCTCTAGTTTGTTAAACGAAAAAATGAAACCAGTGGACAAAGAAGTATTCGAGCGCGAACTGGATTTTTATTCAATTTCAGTGGTCGAGTAGGAGCGGGCAATGGATTTTTTATTGGCGATAATCAAATTTTTTCAAACCGGTGGGTTATTTATGTATCCCATCTTGATTGTTTTTGCGTTGGGTTTAGCCATCGCGATCGAACGCTATCTAAAATTGAGTATGGTGAAAAAAGCCAATCGTTCAATGTGGGAAGAATTACATCCCGTACTGATGAAAGGCGATTTTGATCAGGCTCGTACCATGACTGAAAACAATAATTCCACAATCAGTCATTTGCTCAACGCCGGATTGGAGATGCAGGGTGCGGTTCGCCGTCGTGACGATATTGAAATAGCGATGGAAGAAACCATGATGGAGATTATTCCTCAGTTAGAAAAACGCACACCTTACGTGGCGTTGTTTTCCAATATTTCCACTTTGTTGGGTCTGTTAGGTACCATCATGGGGTTGATTGAAGCGTTTACGGCGGTGGCTAATGCCAATCCTGCCGAGAAGGCCGACTTGTTGTCCGCCAGTATTTCCGTGGCAATGAACACCACAGCCTTTGGCTTGATGTCAGGTATTCCTTTATTGGTTTTTTACGTGGTTTTGACTGCCAAAACCGGTGAAATCGTTGACAGTCTGGAAATGGCGTCTGTTAAAACTCTAAGTGTTATTTCTAAAATGGCAAAACGCGACGCCGCGTAATCTACGCAGCAATAACTGTGTTAACAACGCTATATGTTTTAGGCCCATCAGGTTGAGGCCTTAGAAAGGCGGACAATAGACTATGTCACGAAGACATCATTACAAGGCTAAGAGTAAAGAGCCACCGGAAATGGACATCACAACCTTCCTCAACTTGATGGTTGTGTTAATTCCATTTTTGCTCATTTCCGCCGTGTTTTCTCGAATCACTATTATGGAACTCAATCTTCCGGCGGGAGCGGCTGCCGGCTCGGATGACAAAGCCAAAGTCACCATAGAGGTCATCGTCAGAGCAAAAAAACTGGAAATTGGTAACGGTAAAGGTATTGTTGCCGTGTTGCCCAATGTGGAAGAAGAAAAATATGATGTGCAACGCTTATCCGATTATTTGCAAAAAATAAAGAACAACTACCCCGATAAAACCGATGCTACCATCATGCTGGAACCTGATATTGAATACGAAAAAATGGTTCGCATAATGGATGTGGTGAGAAGTTACGAGATACCGCCGGCGGAAGGAGCGGAGTCGGCCGAAACGCAGAAAATAGCCCTGTTTCCGGATATGTCTATAGGCGAGGCGCCATGAAAAATACCCGGCGCATGAAACGCATGGCCCGCAACCATAAGAAAGGTATTCCGGGCATGAATCTTACATCCTTGATGGATGTGTTTACTATTTTGGTATTCTTTCTATTGGTGAACTCCGGCAGCAGTGAAGTGTTGGAGCCACCTAAACAAATTACCTTACCCGATTCCGTTGTTGAAACCAAACCTAGGGAAACAGTAGTCATTTTAGTAACACCGGACTTCGTTATTGTGCAGGGTGAGCAGGTGGTGGCGATGAGTGAGGTCATTGCCAGTAAAGAAATTGTTATAGCGCTGCGTGAAAAACTCATGGAAATAAAGGGAAATGTAATCGGGACAAGCACAAAAGCCATATCAGAGAGCAGCGAGGTGACCATACTGGCACACAAAACCATTCCCTTTAAGATATTGAAAAAGATAATGTCCAGCAGTACCTATGCCGGTTATGAGAAAATTTCCATGGCGGTTTTGCAAAAAGGCAAACAGAGTTGATTCGGGTAATTTGAGTGAGCGCTTTACAACAACAACGCACAAATTTTGAAGAACGAATCGCTGCGCTGCGCGATAAAGTCCATCTGCATCAAGAAGAAATAATACGTCTTGAAGGGGACCTTCAAAACGTCGATCATGAGCTGGATGATTTTCAGGACGAGCGCAAAAAGTTTCAGTTGGTCAGCGATATATGCCGAAATCTGGATGAGTTGAATGAGTTAGGCGCCAGTGATTTGTTCTGGGACGGTATTGCCACCGAAGAACAAGTTAAAGGTTATCTACAGAATCTTCGCGAAAAAGCCGATTTTTTTGAACGTAGAATCAAAAAAGTCACGGATAAGCATGAAGCCATACTTGAACAAATAAAGGAAAAAAATACTACAGTTAATTTTCTCCTGGAAGACATCGAAGAGTTATTGGAACAGGAGGAACAAAGCAAATATGAATATGTCGTCACGCGCGAAGTCAGGGAGATACCTTATCGCGTAATGGTCATGCCCTGGACTAAAAAGGGTGAAGACGAGAAAAAAGCACGAAACTTCGTAATAATTGCTCTACTGTTATCTTTGTTGTTTGGTGCATTGATTCCAATGATTACCATTCCGATTCAGGACAAAAAAAATATTAAAGTTCCCGAACGTTTGGCGAAGTTTATTAAAAAGCCCAAGCCTAAGCCGCAACCGAAACAGCAACCGAAACCGGAAAAGATTGAAGAACTAAAGAAAAAACCGACAGAAAAAGACCGTAAAGACGCCCGTAAAAAAGTGGAAAACAAAGGTGTCTTAGCGTTTAAGAACAATCTGGCAGACTTGTTAGATGATATGAATGATGTCAAATTGGGCGCCGAAGCGAGTTTGAATACCAGCGGTGCTACAGCACGACAACAAAGTCGCAATATTTTGACCTCCCAAGCCGCCAGTGGCAGTGGTGGTATTAAAAGTTCCAGTCTAAGTCGCAGTGTTGCAGGTGCGGGCGATAAACTCAGTGCTGTGGCCTTCTCTCGTGTAGAAAGCGCTATTGGAACTGCAGCCGCAGAAGACCGACCCTTGAGCGACGGACCGGGACCGGCCCGTACCGATGAGGAAATCCAAATTGTGTTTGACCGGTATAAAGCGGCGTTGTACCGCATTTATAACCGTGAACTGCGCAGTAACCCAACACTACAGGGTAAAGTCGTGTTGAGAATAACCATAGCGCCCGACGGCAGTGTAACAAAATGTAAGGTGGAAACTACGGATATGGATTCGAAGAAACTACTGGACAAAATAGTCGAACGGGTTAAGAAGTTCAATTTTGGGGCTAAAGACGGCGTGCCCACCATTACCATACTATATCCCATCGATTTTCTGCCTGCATCTTAGGCGAATCGAGGTTTATTTCAACTGGAAAGAAAAACAGGAGAGCGAAAGGTTTGTAGAGCTTAAATAAAAAAATGTGAACCAGTGTCTGTCAAATTTGAGACTTTACGTATAGACGAGGCCAGAGCCTTGCGGTCGAATTAGAGATTGGTTCCAGAAACTGACAATTGAGGATAGTTGTAATAATGGCAGTAAGGACGTACTTGTCAGGATTTGCAGTGCTCGTAAAAAGGGCAGGGCTCTTTATTGCCTTGTTTTTATTGAGCAGCGGTCCTCTGTTCGCCAATCATCAGGATTGTGGCGAAAACACTGCCAATTTTTCACCTTCCGTTGTCCGGTATGATAGCTCCGTCACAGAAAGTTACTGCCTACTATGCGGTATCGGACAAATTAAAATAATCATTACTAATTCCTCAACCGGAAACATGGAAAATTTTACAGTAAACCATGATTTTCGCAATACCGATTTGGAATATATTCCCGGTTCCACCACTTACACAGTTAATGGAGGTGGCGGCGGGCCCGGCGGTAATCCCACGCTGACAGCATCCGGCCGTATACTCACATGGGACGCGGGGGATATTCCCGCTCTGGCGTTGGTACCTCGGTCGCCCAATCACAACTACGATACGGTTGAGATCACATTCCAGGTGAGAAGCCGTTCCGGTACAGAAGAAAATCTCGTCAACGTTACTCGTGATGTCGAAGCCGGCGCAGCATACACTTTTTGTCCGGGAACGGTATGGGAATCCAACGAGCTAAATACGGACCGGATTGTGTTACCGCTGTGGGAACCACAGCCTAGTGTTATTAAGCGTGGCCGTAATGTTGATGCAGGACAAAACAATTACACCGCCACTGTATATGGTAATACCAACGACGATGTAATTTGGCGGATTCGAATCAGAAACTCAGGTCGTGCCGATCTCGAGGATCTGACATTTGATGATTTGATGAGTGGCAGTAATTTTCAAATCAATTTTGCCTGCCCGTCACAGGGTGAAGCCAACGCTATTGCTACCGCGGATGGGGTAGGTCCGGTGGGAAACTGTATTACTGCGTCCAATAACATCAATAATTTTCCTGTGGATGATCCTTTTGGAAATCCCGCCAACGATGAGAATGCGACATTCGTCGACGTCCCCGCCGGGGGGTTTACCGATGTGTTTTTGGTAGGCAAGATACTTAACTCGTGCGACCCCAACAGTAACAATACGGTCCGTAATGTGGAATGGGGTTGCGAGGTGGATAACCCGGATGGAGGTATCAGCCAAACCTCCACAGGCACTACCGCCGGAACATCCACTACCACTTTGAGCTCCCGTGTCAACAATGGGGGACTGAATATCAGTCGCAGTATCAGTGGAACAAACCCGGGGCAACCGGCAGGGAGCAAAGGAGTGGTGACCATCACCATTACCAATAACACCGGTGGTACGGTTAAGAACATTCATCTACGTGATCTGCTACCGCCTGAGTATATCATGGACCCTACTTACGACCCGGCTAACGGCGCCACGATTAATGTGACTCCTGCCTACGGAAATGTATATCCCGGTATGGTGGATCGTATTGTGTGGGCCAATCCCGCAGCCAACACCTTACCCTTAACCAGCACCAATCCAGCAGAACCGCTGGCTAATACGCAACCGGAGTTTGATTTGATCAGTTCCTCGGTCCACCCGGATCATAGCGATCAACGCAATCTCCTACGTCATGGAGATGTTGCAGAGATTCGTTTTGGTGTCGTCATGATTCCTCAACCCGGATATGATCCTTATGACTTGCGGGCTAACTTGGATTTGCGCGAAGAAGTCACGGCGGATCTTACCGATCCCAATAATGCCGCTGCGATTACCAATCGCCTTTGGGTTACCTTTGAGCAGTTTTGTAATCCGGGTATCACCCAACAAGCCTCTTCTTTTCCTTACATTGATGTATTCAATTCGAACCCTGAAGACTTGGATATTGATATAAGCGGCACCGAGCTGATTTTCATTCTAACCAACGATACCAGCACTCCACTGCCACTACAGGTAGCGTTACGAAATCGCGGCGGGCATACAGCGGATGATTTTACGGCCTATGTCACCTTTGGTGCGACCATGGATGTAGTCAGCGCACCGGGGGCTTGCAGCGTGACGACGAACCCCTTGGAAGTCTGGGATGACCCGGCAGATCTACCTGCAAATGCAACGATATACGAATGCCGCAGCAGTGGAGTTGGAAGTATAGCGCCGGGGCAAACACGCAATTTAAATTTTGAGGTAATCAAAAGCAGTGATTCTGCTGACCTGGCCGCCGATGATCTATCTTTTCGTGCCGATGTCATCGGTGAAATTACGTTGGCAGATGGCAGCTTATTGTGGTTTCCAACGCCACAAAACCCCATCGCGAGGATTGATCCCATAGTGAATCGGGCTAATAACTATTCCTTTGATGGTATTCGTGCCCGCGTGATTGGGTTTAATCTTGAAAAAGATTTACTGGGAACCTGCTCGGAAAACAATCCTCCGGCCATATTGCCCGATCGTTTGAATCAAATCGGTGAAGAATGTACTTATAATATCCATACCGGTGGATGGTTCGGATTCCAAACACCGGGGTTCACTTATATCGCCGTACAGGCCATTACGGTAACGGACGAGTTACCAAATGGTCAGGCTTACATTTCTTCCAGTGATCCTTATCTCACCAGCGATCCTGCCATCCTCAGTATTGCCTTGGCGCCCGTGGCGACACCGCCTTTACTGCCTTTGGATGAAGGCTGGTTTACCTGGAGCTTTAATCAAGATACGGTCAACGAGCGCATCACTGTGCGTGATCAATGGTTTGATGTTAATGTCACAACGCGGTTACTGAACGATCCGGTGGACGACCGGTCTGCACCGAATCAACACGCAGCGCTAAGTACAAATGTATTGAATTCGACGTTTCAGGCAGTTTTTTACAATGACGTATTGGGTGCAGAAGAGGTTTTCAACCTGGGTGAAAATACCATTGGTTATCCAAGGGAGTCTCTGCGTCGGGTCGACTTAACTGTGACTGAACCACTGATTGCCATGGTAAAAGAAGTTTGTAACGAAACTTTATACGGTGTTGGTACCAGTTGTAGTAACTTCGTTACTTTGGCGAATGATGGAGATACTCAGGACTCCTACATCTACCGTATCACATTAAGCAATGAAGCCATTGCTTCCGCTGTGGACCGCGCGCCAGCCTACAATATTATCACTACTGACGTGCTGGACCCCAGTGATATGGTGTATGTTCTGCCGTTTGGCAACGATGGCTTGGATAATGATGGTGATGGTCTTATCGATGCTGCGGATACAGATGGTGAAGGCAGCATCAGCGACAATACCGTGCAAAATGGTTTGGCACCCACCATCATCGCCTCCCACACCCACAGTGTGGCCCTACAACGGCTTAATCCCGGCGCATCCATTGTGATGTACTATCGCATAGATCCCGATGATTCGGTAGCACCGGCACAGCAATTGGTGAACAATGTCAGTGCGGTTTATGATTCACTGGAAGGCAATTACGGTAACCAGACGGTGGTGCTGTCCGCCAATAGTACGCTTGGTGGTGCCAGAGTCTATAGCTCAGCGGTGGCATCGGCGACGGTGCAGATCCTTCCTTTGCAGACTTATCCCAAAACGGTTTTGCGATTGTCCAATACAGCACTAAACGGGGTACAACCACAGCCTGTTTCCATTGGTGAAGAAGTGGAATATGAATTACGCGCATCCATACCCGTGGCCAATTTGCAGGACTTCTATATTCGCGATGTATTGCCCGCCGGTTTAAGTTGTGTGGAAGCCCCGGTGGTGAATTTGGATGCGCCCCCATATAGCGATGCCGGGTTTTTCCCCGGTGGGCAGATCACCCCCAGTTGCAATGAAAATCAGGTCTATTGGTACTTTGGTAACCAGGAACTAACCACGGCACCTGATGCACGGTCCCGATTTGATTTTTATGTGCGCTTTATTGCCAGGCTGGATAATAATGCAAGCAATAACGATGGTGGAACGGTTAGCAACGGAATGCCGGCGACATCAACATTGCTACATTACTTGAATGATGCGGGTACTGATGTCAATCTGGATTTTTCCCAGCATGATCTATTGGTTCGCGAACCGAATATTGTTCTGAGTAAAACCTATGAAACCATCAGTGCGGATGCGGGAGATGTGTTGACGGTGACTATAACGGCGCAAAATACCGGTACTGCGACAGCGTACAATTTACGTGTATTGGATGATTTGACCGGTCGTCACCAGACATTTCTTAACAATGTCAGCGGTACCGATCCTCCGGATATTGTTGATACGACCTTGTTTGGTGCGAATCAACCGGTGTTCCGTTGGAATAGGACAAACCCAAACCATGCTATAGCTCCGGGGCAGAGCATCAGTTTTCGATTTGAAGTACTCGTTGACTTGAGTGCTCAACCCTTACAAATACTGGAGAACACGGTACAGGCAGATTGGACCTCATTGCCGGGACAGGATACCGCCCTTAACAGTTCCTCATTGATTGGGGCCAACGGCAGCGCCGACGGGATGAGAATCGGTGCGCTACCAAACGCTGCGAACCCCATTAACGATTACGAAACCTTCGCATCAGCGCAATTCAGTGTACCACCATTGAGTATCACGAAAACCGATGTGGATGCTGCAGATCCGGCACAAATCGGCAGGCACAAACATTTCCAACTTCGTATTAATTTGCCGGAAGGTACTACCCAACAATTGAGTATTAGGGATCAATTGGATGTGACCGGTTTAAGCTACGTTTTGTCACACAACAGTGATTACGCTATCAGCTATACATTTAATGACATCGACTTGATTAACGGACAGACTCCGCAGGAATCCGCTTTATTGGCAGTACCCGCGGACGGTACCACAGGGAATATCGATTGGAACGTGGGCACAGTTACAACTGTGATGGAGGATGACACCGCAACTGCAGCATTGGTGAATCCCTATATACTCATTGACTATTTCGTCCGCATTAATAATGATCTGAATACAAATGTGGGAGATACGCTGCAAAACGCAGCCGGCATTACCTATCGACACGGACAGACCGGCGCTGTACAAAGTGTCGGGGATACGACTGCAGTGGTGACCGTGGTAGAGCCCTTGTTGACCTTGAGCAAAAGCGTAAACCCCACCACACCACTCATTGGCGGAGATACGCCCGTCTACACCTTAACCATTAGCAATGTTGGCAACGCTGTGGCTTATGATGTCAACATTGTTGATACCTTACCACCACAATTACAGTTGGATAACAACTTTACACCCACCGCGTACCTGGACGCCGTACCGATTCCCGGTTTTGTTGCCACGCCAGGCGGGTCGCCATCCGGTCCCTTGATTTGGGGACGGGGTAATGCAGACGAAACCTTGGATATACCTCCGGGTGGCGTACTGTTATTGACTTATCGCGCTGTTGTTACTATAGCTCAACCCAATGCCAGTTTCAGTAACAGTGTATTAGTGGATTGGACATCATTGCAGGGCGATAGCGTTTATGAACGTCATGGTAACGGTTGTCCCGCCATTGTTGCCCCCAACGATTACTGTGTTGGACCGGCTTCGGCTCAAAGTGTTGCCGGTGATAGTAACCGTTTGAGCAAAATGGTGATTGCGGACACTTTTGTCGACGCCGGTAGTTCGGCGACGGATGGCATTGTTCGTGTGGGCGACTTGGTGACCTATCGTCTGGAGTTAAACCTGCAACCGGGGATGACTCGCGCGGTAAGCATCGAAGACATATTACCTCCCGGCATGGCATTTTACGATGTGGTCTCTATTAACGGCGACACGACAGTCGATTACGAATCACCGCTGTTGGGACTCGGTTCCAATTTTGTGTATAACCCCGTTGTCACCACGGCTCTACCGACTATGGGACAAACCGGTAACCTTCAGTTTAATTTGGGGGATGTGTATAACAACCCATTGGGCGACGCGGGGACCGATACCCTGGTGATTGAATACAGGACTCAGGTTATGCCCGATACTCTGGCGCATCAAGCCTCAGTCTCCCTGGATAACCTTGCTACCCTAAATTATCTGGATGCCGCCGGAGTCGCGGTGGTGGATCCGGCTCGTTTACAAAGCGGTGCGTCTATTACTGTATGGCAACCCATCATCCCCACACTGACTAAAGTGGACCGGAGTGGTCGGACCAGTGTGGCCAACGTCAGTCTGGGTTCGGATATTATGAACTTCCGTGTGGAAGCTTGTAATACCACTGGTTTGGCTCCGGCTTACAGTCTCAGTTTCAGTGATACTCTGGCCATGGAACTGGATGAAACCAGTATCTCAGGCCCAATGAACGGTGCAGGACAACCGGATGTGTATCTAAACGGTGCTATGGCAGTGGCAGGTGTTGATTATGTATACACGGCTCCAGTGGTCCGTGGGGGCAGCTTTAATATTCTCACATTGGCTCCCATGCACGCCGGTCAGTGTATTCAAGTGGATTACGATTTGGGTTTTCATACCGATATTGCCTCGAATCAAACTTGGAACAATAGTGTTTTGTTGCAGGAGTACTGGTCATTACCCAATGCGTCCGGGCAGCGCTATGCTCCCGTAGGTCCAGCTACCTTTGCCATGACAAACGGTATGGTAATCATCGATCCTCCGTTGAAAACTCTAGTGCAACCAGCTTCCGGTGAGGCTTCAATCGGTGAGGAAGTGATATATGAAATACGTGTACCGGGTACAGCAGCCAATGCCGTCCTATACGATGTGGTGGTCAGCGATGTGCTGCCTCCATATTTGGAATTTGTGACAGCAATAGAGGTCAGCGGATCCGGTTTCGTGCTGGTCAACAACAGCGTTGCGCCCGGCAATGTCAGCCTGAGCCTGGATACCATTCCGGCCGGCAGTCAAGCCGTGATTCAATTACGCACTCGGGTTGCCAATAACGCCCAGACCAATGCCGGGCAAAGTGTGCTCAATTCGGTATCCTACAGTTATGCATTAAGCAGTGCAGGCCCTGTAGTCAGTGGTGGTACTGCCGGTGCAGCACCGCTCAGGATTATAGAGCCTCTGCTCAGCCTCAGTAAAACGGTAAGCAATGTCACCAATCCCGGCTTGGTCGCTGACGCCGGTGATGTATTACGATTCAGTCTGACCCTGACAGCGTCCGGTGGCGTGGCGGCAGATAACTTCGCCGACGCCTTTGACATCACCGTGCAGGACAATTTAAGCCTGGGATTACAGTATATACCTGGAACCTCTGTAGTAACCGGGGTTTACAACGCCACGGCCAACAGCGTCAGCGATCCCATACTGAACAATGGGGACGGTGTGAATTCCGCACAAACGTTATCCTGGAGTGCACCGGAAAGTAATGCACAGATTCATGTGTCCGAAGGGAGTACGGTCGTTCTAAGCTACGACGTGAAAGTGTTAGATAACGTATTGTCGAGTCAGGTCTTGCTAAACCAAGCGGTCGCGCAATGGAGCAGCCTGCCGGGCGATTCAAATTACGAACGCAATGGCAGTGGGTCACCACCGGAAAACGATTATTTCACCACACCGGCATCGGCGTCCGTATCAGTACCGGCGAACAATATTCAAAAAACTCGACTAACTGACACATACGGCGCTTTAGATAACCAAGTTCGCATCGGGGATGTTGTCGAGTTTGAATTGCGCATACAACTGCACGAGGGTACCAGCCCTGATGTGGTGATTACCGACACCTTACCGCAGGGGCTTGCCTTTGCCGGTGTCGTAAGTATCAATGGAGATACACTGGCTCCATATAGCGCAGCGGCTCCATTGATCCACGATGATGTAGTGGAAGTGCTGCCAATCGGTGACCCACGTGTAGGAGCGACGAGTTTTAGTTTGAATTTTGGAACGGTGCTCAATCCCGGAGACAATATTCTCACTAACAATGAAATAGTTGTTAGTTATCGAGCCCTGGTGTTGGAGGATGTCTTTCCGCATTTACCGTCTATAGCATTAATAAATACAGCGAGCCTGAGTTACACCGACGTTATCGCTACGGCGAGCCACGGTGCGAGTGACACATTAGTTCTGCAACAACCGCTTTTGAATCTGAGTAAAACGGCAGCTCCCAACAATGGCGATACAGTGTTGGATGCCAATGAAGTGGTAACTTACACTGTTAACATAGCAAATAACGGCGCGTCACCCGCCTACGATACCTCGGTTGTAGACATCATCCCGCAAGGAATGCGTGTCAACGGTATTACTACCCTAAGCATGCAACTACTTACCAGCGGCACAGTGCTGCCTGTAATGCAGGCAGTATACGATGACCAAAGCGGAACCGCCACCTGGAACCTGGATGTGGGAGTCAGTGACGCTTACAGTATTCCAGTCGGTGATACGCTGCAAATCATTTATCAGGTACAGGCAGATGCGGATTTAGCGCCTGGATTAACTCTAAATAACCAAGTACGGGCGCAGCGATACTACTCCTTCGATAATGATGCCACCCCTGTATTGGGTAATACTACCGGTGTAGCACAGATCTATGGTCCCAGTAACACCGCAATCGCCGGTTTAAGTACAGCAGCGGCTAATCCACTGGATAAACAAAATACGGTAACCACGGCAGCCGTGGGTGTGCCGTTTAGTTATCGTATCATTGTGCCCGCGAGTCCCATGACCACTGCATTACACGATGTGCGCATATTGGACGACTTAAGTGCTTCCAGTGCGGATATGTCATTTGTCAGCGTCAGCCGCATATCCGGTTCCCAAACCTGGAATCCGGTTAACACAGGTACAGCTGTTAATGTGGTCATCGAGGATGTGAACGGCGGTATCTATATTCCTGCCGGGGAACAAATTGAAATTGAATTAGTTGTGGTCTTGAACAACTCGGCGGTGAATATCAGTGGTTTATTTTTTAACAATACAGCCACATATACCTACAACCGGGTGAATGATGATGTAACCACTCAAGCCAATGGAGCGCCTGATACTACAGCCGATATGCAAATCGTCGGCCCGGATAATCTGACTTTACAAAAAAGCGGTCCGGCGCAAATTCGTGTCGGTGTAGCGGCACAATATCGCTTGGATATTCACAACACCGGTACGGCAACGGCCTGGGATGCCACTGTCACCGACCTGCTGCCCAACCCGGTTCCAGGCGGTATGTGTGACGACACGGCACCGGTAATCGTCAATGCGCAAGTGTTCCAGGCAGATGGAATAACACCCGTCAGCCCGTTGTTGATGGAAAATACAGATTATCGCCTGGAGTGGGTACCCGGTACTCCCGTTTGTCGTTTCAGTTTTATCGCTGTCTCCAGCGCCGCGGCCATTCCTGCAGATCATCGACTGGTCATTCTGTACGACGCTTATTTGGACCAGGACAGTCTGAATAATATCAGTTTGAGTAATATTGCCGGTGTCACGCAGTGGTTCAGTGGTGATACGGATAATGCAATTGTTGGCGGCGGTGCTATGGGACCAATCCGAACCTACAGTCGTGTGATCACGGATGGAACCCCGACCGTGCTGGATCACGAAGATATTTATACCACCATTACAGAAGCGGCCGTCATTGTCTTACAGAAAACTGTTGCTAACGTCAGTACCGGAGAAAATCCGGCGCTGACGGCTTCGCCGGGCGACCGTCTGCGCTATCGGATTAGTGCATACAATCAAAGCACGGTGGCGCTTAATGGGTTTTCCATCCAGGATGAATTGGATCGGCTCAATATACCGGCCGCGTTTGTACCGGGTAGCCTGACCATTGTCAGCGTGCCCACAGGTTCTGACATTTCCAATACTAATTCCATTGGCGGGGCTCAGGGCAGTGGGCTTTTGGATGTGCGTAACCTGTCCTTGGGGGCTATGGGAGAGGTGGACGAATCGTTGATCATTGAGTTTGAAGCGGTCCTGGCACCGGTATTGGAAAGTGCCAGGGTAGTCTTGAACCAAGCACAGTTACTGTATCCCAATTGGCCCATCATACCCAGTGACGACCCCAACGTGAACGGTAGCGATGATCCCAATGTCCTTGGTGATGAAGACCCTACGCCAGTGGCTATTGTTTCCAGCCCCTGGCTGCAAGTGCAAAAGATATCAGATGATATTACCGGCTTAGCGACGGAGTTAATGCCTGGCGATATTTTGCGTTATACCATCACGGTGCGTAATCTGGGCACGGAAAACGCGGTGAATGTAATGATGCGTGACCAGGTACCGGCGAATACGACTTATGTGACGGATTCGACCCGACTCAACGGCATAGCCGTCCCTGATCCCGCAACCGGTGTGTCACCCTTGCAAAGTGGACTGATGATCCATGCTCCCGTGAGCCCAACACCCGGTTACCTACCCGTGGGCGCGGCAACGGATTCCACCTATATGGCCGTGATTCACTTTGACGTACGCATCAATATGGATGCGATCAACGGCAGCATCATTTCCAATCAGGCTTATGTAAACGCTTACGGCGTTGGCAGTGGCCCATTGACAGCGGAGCAACCGTCAGATGATCCCAATACGGCATTGCCCGATGATCCAACCTTGGATGTGGTGGGTAACCTGCCGTTTGTGGATTCACAAAAGACAGTGAGTTTGGTGGTGGACAATGGTGCTCCGGGATTTGTAGACCCTGGTGATGTCTTGCGTTACACCATCATCACCACCAACTATGGGGCGGTACCTGCGACGAACGTAATCCTACGAGATGCTGTACCGCTCAATACGACCTATGTAGCGAACACGGTCACCCTGAACGGGTTACCGGTTGGTCAACCGGACGCTGGTGTGTCGCCGCTTATTGCGGGAGTTGCTCTCAGTTCTTCCGATCTGACGCCGCCGGTACCGGAGGTGGGTTATATCTCTCCGGGTGCCAGTGCCGGAGTAACTTTTGATGTGGAAGTCAACGCCGGAGTCGCACCAGGGACCGTGATCAGCAACCAAGGATTTATCTACAGTCTGGAATTACCGCTGGAACCCACCGATGCCGATGGTATCGACAGCAATGGTGATCAACCCACATTGATTGTAGTAGGAAATGCCCAACAATTATCCATTACCAAACAAGTGAACGTGGTTGGCGGCGGGGTAGCCACAGCGGGTGGTCAATTGGAATACCGGGTTACCGTAACCAATATCGGAGCGGTGCCTGCCGCTAATGTGGTTATCAGCGATAACCTGGATATGCCGTTGGTAGGGCAGAAAACCTATGTAGTAGGTTCGGCTACCCTAAACGGTCAGAGCAGCGGAATCAGTGTAACAGCCGGAACGATTGGCGCAGATTACTGGAATACATACGGATATCTGGCACCGGGGCAAAGCGCCACATTGCGTTTTCTGGTGAACCTAAACCCGACTTTGTCTATGGGCACGCGGGTGACTAACATTGCACGCGTAGATTGGGATATCAACCGTTTTGCCGAAGCGACTGTCTCGGTGGATATTGGTGGTGCTCCGGGACAAGGCGCTCTGAACGGTCAGTTGTGGCACGACAGCAATTTTAATGACGTCGCCGACAGTGGTGAGCGTCCTTTAGAAGCCTGGACCGTGCAAGTGTATTTTCGCGGTACTTTGCTGGCAAGCACCTTGACTGATAGCGGTGGACATTACCGACTGAGTGGGCTTATGCCCAATTATTTGAGTGCGGATCGCTATGAACTACGGTTTGTCGCTCCGGGGGCCGGAGTTAACAGTGCCAAGCTGGGTCTGACCAGTTCCGCTTTCAACGATGGTTTGCAGCATATCCGGGATATTATCGTCGCCTCCGGTAATAACCTACAGGATCTTAATCTGCCCATAGATCCTAACGGCGTGGTTTATGATTCCATTGTCCGCACCCCCATAGCCGGAGCTGTATTGACGCTGGTACATGCTGCCAATGGTCAAGCCGTACCGGCCGCTTGTTTTGACGATCCCGCTCAGCAGGATCAACGCACGCTGGCCGACGGTTACTACAAATTTGATCTAAATTTCAGCCAGGTACAGTGTCCACCTGGTGCCAACTATCTAATTCGCGTGACGCCCCCCAGTGGTTTCAACGCAGGCGAATCCATAGCCATACCGGCTCAGAGCAATACAGTCACGGTGGCATTTGTTTTACCCACTTGTCCGGGAACAGGCCAAGATGCGGTTATGGCTACAGGACAGCACTGTGAGGTTCAGACCTTTGCCACAGCACCGCCACCCAGCATTGCAGCGCGTGCGGTGGGTACGGAATACCACCTGCATTTGACTCTGAGCAACAGCTTAATTCCGGGTCATAGCCAGATTTTTAACAACCATATTCCTCTGGACCCGGAGTTGGAGCAAGCCGTAGCAATCACGAAAGTGAGCTCACGAGTGACAGTATCTCGGGGTGATCTGGTTCCTTACACCATCACCATTACCAATACCTTGCCGGTGACAATGACACAGGTGGTTGTGGAAGACGATTTTCCGGCGGGTTTTAAATATGTCAAAGGTTCGGCGCGTTTGGATGGCGTTGCCGTAGAGCCGCAAGTGAATGGAAATCGACTGAGCTGGGACCTGTCTACCGTGCAGGTGAACGCAAAACACCGAATTCAGTTGTTATTCGCCGTGGGAGGAGCGCTGATAGAGGGGAAATATGTTAACCGTGCCCGTGTAATAAGTAGTTTACTGGCCGATAACATCTCCGAGGAGGCCTCTGCAACGGTTCGGGTTGTACCCGATGCTACTTTAGATTGTTCTGACATAATTGGTAAGGTTTTTGATGACAGCAATCAAAATGGCATTCAGGACGGATCGGAGCCGGGGTTGGCTGGTGTGCGCCTGGCAACGGCCAACGGCTTATTGCTGACTACAGATGCGTACGGCCGTTTTCACATCAGTTGTGCCATGGCGCCGGATGAACGAAGAGGTAGCAATTTCATATTAAAACTGGACGATCGTACCCTTCCCAGCGGATTCCGTATGACCACGGAAAATCCCAGAGTTCAGCGTATTACTCGCGGCAAACTCCATAGTTTCAATTTTGGTGCGTCCTTGTATCGATTAGTGAGTTTGGATGTGGGAGACGGTGTATTTGAACCCAATACAGCCAAAGTGCGGCAGCAATGGGAACCGCGTTTTGACGTGTTGCAGCAACAGTTGTTATTAGGCCCGGCGTTATTGCGGATCAATTACCTGGCGGATGTGGAGTCTGAGGATTTGGTGAGAAAGCGGATCAGATTGATAAAACAGCGAATTTACAAATTTTGGCAAAAAAATAGCACATACAGACTGAAACTGGAAACCAAACTGTATTGGCGTCACGGTGAAGCGATACCGTAAAGCCCTGTGAAAGAATGGAAAATGATGCAAATATTGCATAAAAACAAATGGTTACTTGCACTGCTGTTGATGGTGGGGAACCCTTTGTCGCCAATTTTCGCGCAGGAGTCGCAACAATCCGTGGAAACCGGCGGCCACGGTGTGGAGGAAACCAATCTAATTGGTGAAAACACGGAACAACAACTGGATCCTTCGGGGGAATTCGCTCAATGGCGCAAGAAATTCGCCGACGATGATGGTGAAGTCGAAAAGGGCATACAAAAAGTACTGGAGAAAAAAGTCACCACTAAAAAACTCAAAGGACTGGTTCCTCCCATTCGATTTAAATCCGGCAAGGCTGATATTCCTGAGGAGTTCATCGACAAATTGCGGGAAATTCTCCACAGCATGAAAGACCGTATTAACGTGCGTTTGCATTTCATCGGCCATACGGACAACGTCAAACTGCGCGGTCGTGCTATGGACAAATATAAGGACAATATGGGGCTGTCTCGTGAACGGGCAGGAACCACCGCGGAATACTTTCAACGGGCTCTCGGGTTACCACCGGAAGCCATATCCTATGAGGGATTGGGCGAGACCAAACCCGTTGCGGACAATAGTACTGCTGCCGGTAAAGCGCAAAATCGTCGAGTGGAAGTTCAAGTGTGGTACGACGAAGTGGAAGAGGTCAGTGTGGACCGTGAGGTGGAACTGGATCAGAAAATCAAACGGATTCAAGTATGTCGAGTGGAAACCGTCTGTAAGATTCGCTACAAAGTAGGGCATTCCAAACGAGCCAAACTTAAAAATCTGGTACAACCGTTTCCTTATGAGGCCGACGAGTTCACTATTCCGGAGCAATATGTAAAGCAATTACGCCAGGCTCTGCACAATCTTCGCGACAAAGAAAACGTGAAAATGCGTTTTATTGCGCACACGGACAATGTTCCTTTAATGGGACGAGAAGCACGCATATATGGTGATCATGTAGGCTTATCCAAGTCCCGAGCAAGGCGTTTTGCTGTGGCAGTGCAGGAAGTCATGAAATTGCCCTCCAGCGCAGTGGACAGTGATGGTAAAGGTACCGGTGCCCCTATTGCATCAAATAACTCCGAACGCGGCCGAGCCTTAAACCGGCGTATCGAAGTGGAATTCTGGCACGACGATCCATTGGAAGAACTTCCGGATGAACCCCAAATCTGTCCCGAAGCCGATGCTGCTGAAACGGTGGAACGAATCTACAATCCTCCGGAAGGAGAAATTAAAGCTGTAGTGTTTGAAAAAGGTCAGCCGGTGTTTCCTGTGGGTTACACTCGGCGTCTAGCCCGCGCCATGGAAGATATAAAAGATAAAGGTAATGTACGCTTACGCTTTATCGGCTACATCAGCAATGAACGTTTAGACCGACGTACGGCTATGGTGTATGGAGACGATATAGGCTTATCCACAGCCCGGGCGCGACGAGTCATGGATTCGGTAAAACAAGAAATGCAACTCAAGGACAAGCAGGCGGAGTTTGAAGGCCGAGGTTATGTGCAGTCCAGTGATGTTGCCAACACCGGCTTCGTGGAAATGGAAGAGTCGCGGGTGGAGGTCCGGATTGTCTATGATGAGTTGGCGTATTTGGATGACAGTGAAGGGCTGGAAATTAAACGCCTGACACGTGCAGTACAGCCCAAGAATCCCTATGAATTGAACCTGATGCGTATCTCAGTTGACGGACAACCGATTAACGATCCCAACAAAAATATCCCTGACGTGCAACGTTGTACCGATGTCGCACTGGATAAAGCAAAAATCCAGTTTAAGTTTGACAACCTGTCCGTTAAACCGCGACTCAATGTTACCGCTTGGCCCAACGTAATATCTTTGCTGGATAAAGCCGCCACTGAGATACGGGAGAACCAGGTCGATTTTGCGCTCTACAGTAACTATCCCTCGTTTATTACGTCTGCAGAAGTACGCATCTTTTACTCTTCGCAATCTGTTGGAGATACTCCGGCCTATATCGTACCTTTGGACACGGATGGTAGAGGTTTTTGGCGATTGAATCCGGAAGATTTGTTGAATCGCTATAGCACACCCGGTATTACCCTCAAATACGTGCTTAGGGTATACAACAAGGACAAGCAGTTTGACGAAACGGCAGAACAGAGTATCCGCGTCGTCGATAAACTGCAAACCGATATCAGTGTGGTGGATAAACAAGAACAAATGCTGTTGGGATACGGTGAAAATCGTCTGGCCCGTAACAATATCCCTTTACAGGGTGCCAGTGTCTGGGCTCGCGGACAACACATTCCACCCGGACACAAGGTATGGTTTGCTGGAAACGAAATTCCGGTCAGTCAGGATGGCCAATTTATCAGCGAGCTGATATTGCCACAAGGCCTCCACAGTGTCGAAGTTGCAGTGACTGATGGCAATGGTAATGGTGATGTGTATCTGCGTGAAGTGCAGTTAGGTCAGAAGGATTGGTTTTACGTGGGTATTGCCGATGTGACCCTATCTCGTGACCAAACCAACGGTCCGGCAGCTTTGGCGACGGGCGATCAATCTCATTACGACAATGATCTCAGTGTAGACGGTCGTTTGGCATTTTATACCCGAGGGCGTTTCCAAAACGGCTGGAGTTTAAAAGCCAGTGCCGATACCCGTGAAGGTCCACTGGAAGACTTGTTTAACAACTTTATGAACAAGTCACCCGATTCCGTGTTTCGCCGTATCAACCCTGATTACTACTACCCCACCTACGGTGACGATAGCAGCGTAGAAGAAGACGCGCCGACCTCCGGTAAATTTTATACCAAGCTGTACAAAAACAAAGATCACGTGCTGTGGGGCAATTTCAGTATAGATTACACCGATAACAATTTAGCGCATGTGGATAGACGCCTGTATGGATTTAATACTCACTTCGAGTCCGATTCCACTACTTCATTCGGTGAACGACGTTACAGCTGGGATGTGTTTGCCGCTCAACCGGGAACGGTGGCGGGTCGAGATGAGTTTCGTGGCACGGGAGGTTCTTTATACTTTCTGCAACATCAGGATCTCATGAGCGGATCTGAGCGGGCGCGCATTGAAGTGCGTGATGCTCTGTCCGGAATGGTGCTGAGTGTAAAAAATCTCGCCTATGGTCTGGATTATACCGTTGACTACATTCAAGGTCGGGTTATGCTGAATCAAGCGCTGTCACCTTCCAGTGACAATGGGATGTTGATAGATACGGGAGATTTTAGCGGTAGCCACCAATATTTAATCGTGCGCTATGAGTACACTCCCGGGTTTGACGATATGAATGATCTGGCAATGGGGGGGAGGGCGCATTACTGGATGGGTGACACCTTGAAACTGGGTATAACGGCCGATAAGAACGACATCAGTGCATCTAAAAGTACGCTGAATGCGATGGACGTTATGTTTCGCATGAGTCCGGGAACCTGGATTAAGTACGAATATTCCATTAGCAAGGGCGCCGTGGCCACTGCCGCTTTGTCGGCCGATGGTGGTTTTGATTTTCAAAGCGTAAACAACAACGGATTTAGCGACAGTGCGAATGGCCAGCGACTGGATGCCGCTGTTCGAGTGCAAGAGTTTATCCCTGGCTTAGAGGGTAGTTTAAATTACTATCGACAAGACTTGGAAGCCGGGTATGCGGCACCCGGTATTATTACCAACAAAAGCACAATACAAACAGGTGGTAGTCTGGAGCTGCCATTTGATGCGTACACAAAAATTAAAGTGAAATCTGATGCCAAAGTACAGAAAGACGGCCTGGAAACCCGTGCCTCGGAATTAAACCTGGATCGCAAGATAGACGCTTACTGGAATATGTCGTTTGCCGTGCGAGCCGATGAACGCAGCGACAATTCACCGGTTGTTCCAGCGACTCAAAAAGAAGGGAAACGCAATGATGCTGCCTTAAAACTCGGGTTTGACTCCAATGCCAATTGGTCTGCGTACGGTTACTATCAGGAAACCTTGCAAATCATCGGTACACGCGAACGTAATACGCGCGTGGGTGTGGGCGGTGATTATCGCAGCGGCGATCGCTTGACGTTTAACAGTGAACTGTCCACCGGACATTTGGGGCATGGTGCCACATTAGGTGCCGATTACAAAATGACGGATACCACAAATATCTATAGCAGTTATACGCTGGAGAACGAGCGCAGTGACAACGGAGTTCGGGCTCGTAAAGGCAACATGGCCTCAGGTTTCAAAACCCGCTACTCGGATAGTAGCAGTATCTATCTTGAAGAAAAATACAGCCACGGCGATACGCCTACCGGCTTAACCCATTCCATGGGGTTTGATCTGGCACCCACCGACAGCTGGAACTTTGGTGCCAGTCTGGATAGCGGCAAATTGCGTGATAGCAACACCGGAGCCGAGATAGAACGCAATGCAATGGGCCTAAGCCTGGGATACAAAATGGATTTGATCACCTATGCCGGTGCCATAGAATATCGTCGTGACGAAACCCAACAACCCAATCTTAGTTTGAGCACCCGAACTACCTGGTTGGCTAAAAACAGCTTTAAATACACGATGAGCGCGGATTGGAATTTTCTGGGTAAACTAAATTACTCTTTCAGCGAAAGCTCAATGGGAGAATTTTATGACGGAAATTTCACCGAAGCGGTTTTTGGATACGCTTACCGACCGGTGGCCGGCAGTGGTCTGAATGCACTGTTCAAGTTCACCCACTTTTACAATGTTCCGGCGACTGATCAAGTCACTATTAATAATACTGCGGCTGAATATATTCAAAAAAGTGACATCCTCTCCTTGGACTTTTCCTATGATCTGAGTCGAAGCTTGGGAATTGGTGCCAAGTATGCATACCGTTATGGACAAATCAGTCAGGATCGGGTTAATCCCGTATTTTTTCGAAGTGATGCGGCACTATATATACTGCGTCTGGACTGGCACCTTACGCATAGTTGGGATGCCCTGCTGGAAGAGCGTCTATTGGAGTTACCCCAAGTGGGTGACCGACGTCACGGCATATTAGCGGGGCTGTACCGACATGTGAACGAATTTGTAAAACTGGGTGTGGGTTACAACTTTACGGACTTCTCCGATGATCTGACGGATCTGGATTTCGACAGTCAAGGATTCTTTATCAATATTGTAGGTAAATTTTAATGTGGCTATGCACAGACTTGGTGCAAAAAATGTTAACAAACTGTTGGATACCAGCTCAAAAAACCCGCATGGGTACCGATCATAGTATATAGATTACAATAGGGAAAATTTGATGAGCATAATCAAACTGGATATTAGTGAACTGCAGCTGGGCATGTACGTCACTGAAATTGATCGCCCCTGGTTGGAATCCCCATTTTTATTTCAAGGTTTTATTCTGGATAATAATGAATTAATGGGACAAGTATCTGATACCTGTAAATATGTATATGTGGACACGGAAAAATCCAGCCGCGATGTGCAATCTGTATTGGAACAACACCGGGAACATGAAAAACCCACAGTTTCACAAGGTGTGGACATGGAATTTATGAAACTGGCAGATCAGTTTCACAGCGCCCGTTTTCTCTATAATAAAACCAGTAACATTATTAAAAAAATGATGCAAAACATAAGTCTGGGTGAGACTGTAGATACGGTTAAAACCAAAGCCATGGTGGAAGATATGATCAATGTGGTGTCCCGTCACCCCAGCACCATGATCTGGTTGACCTATCTGAAAGACCATGACGATTTTACCTTGTATCACAGTATTAACGTATGCATTCTGACGCTGAGTTTTGGTCATTGGCTGGGTTTGGATCGCTCGCAATTACAGACCTTGGGCTTGGGAGCCATACTGCACGATATCGGTACCATGAAAGTACCCACGAACATCGTACAAAAAACCTCTGCATTGACGACGCAGGAGTATGAGCGTATGCAACAACACCCCAAGCTGGGTTGGGAGGCCTTGCGCGGAAAAGAATATATTACCAAGGAAGTATTGGATATTGTCTTGCACCATCACGAACGTTACAACGGTTCCGGTTACCCAGATAAATTAGTGGGGGAGGACAACGCCTACTTAACTCGATTGGTAGCCTTGGTGGATATGTATGAAACGGCCAGAAGTGATAACCATTATCGCAAAGGAACCTCCCCTCACGAAGTTCTGAAAGAAATGTATGTCACCGCTAAGGAAAACTTTGGTCCTGACCTAGTGGAAAAATTTATTCAATGCCTGGGTATTTATCCTATCGGTAGTTTGGTTGAACTGGAACGCGGCGATGTCGCTGTGGTTATGAGTGTCAATCAAACCGTAAAATTACGCCCTGTCGTTCTATTGGTTTTGGATATGGACAAAAAGCCCTATGAAGTCCGAAAGCTGATGAATCTGGCCAACATGGACTGGAGCGAAACCAATATTACCACCATATTGCCTCCGGGCTCTTATGGGATCAATGTGGCTAAAGTGGTGGTGGAAGATTTCTTACCCAAAGAGCATTAAGCGTAAACCAGCAGTGACAGCTGGGAATCTCTCTGGTGTTACAGCCGGTCTCCGAATCGCGGTTTCACTAGCTGATAAACTCCGCAATTCTTTCTGCCAGCGCAGCAATCGTCCGAGAGGGATTTAAACCGATGCTTCTTGGGAGGATAGAACCGTCAGCCACATAAAGTCCCGGATAGGAATACACTTCGCCCTTGTGATCTACTACACCATTTGCTTTACTGTCGGCCATACGGCAACCACCCATGGGGTGGGGCGTGGCCAGGTCTTTGAACCAGTTCCAACTGGGGGGGACACAAGGAGTACCGCCGGTGATTTTCGCTAATTTTTTGTGCATGTTGATCAAGGCTTGAATCGTCGCTTTGGATTTTTCAATGTTCCAATCCAGATCCATTTTTTTCTTAAACGGTGGCCACCAGCTGCGGCGCAGATGTAATCGGCCATCGGCCGCATCTATCCCTTGGCCGAACCATGGCATGATACAGGAGAGGGAATCGCGATTGCGTATCGCCTGATCCAAACCGCTGAACAACAAACCCAGCTGGGTTTTATTGCTGAATTGTTCCAGAGCATTGCCCAGCATGTCGGGAAAACCGCCGTCTTCGATAAAGAAGCGTTGGCCTTCAACGGAGCCATCCAAGAAGTCGATGGCCGCCGAGACGGTCGGACCCCGTGTAGGGGAGACGTCGCGTCCGGGATAAAAAGCGGGGGTCACAAAGTCACCATTACAGCTCCATCCGTACCCCAATTGCCGACTGATTCTCGGTAGAGTGCCATAGTCGTCGCGACATTTTAATAACAGTTCATTGGTGCCCATTGTGCCGGCTGCCACAACAACCTTACGGGCGTTAAAATGCCCCGGGAGCAGGCGTTCATTGCTTTGGTCTATACGGTCGAAATCGACCCGGTAATGATCGATTTTGGGGGTTATTTTGCGCACCAAATGCAACGGTAATATTTCTGCACCGTGTTTCTCAGCCAAGGGCAGGTAATTTAAATCCAGTGTATTCTTGGCTTGGACGCTGCAACCGATGTCGCAATTGCCGCAATGGATGCATGTGCCTTGAACTTGTCCCTGGGCGTTGGTGTACATCGTTGAATGCTTTTCATTGTGAGGATCTTCCAAGGCATAGCTGTAACTGTCGCTAAAGCTCACCGCCAAAGGTACTTTGGTAAATCGATCACCGTAACCGGCGGCCGTGGCGGCCGTCTGCATGAGCTTGTAACGCTCGGTCAGCTGATTGTCGGGAAGGGTTTGTAGATTGAGCATTTCCCCGGTTTTTTCATAATAGGGCTTAAGTGACTCATAGGTGATGGCTTCAGGCCAGCCGGATTGGAATACAAAAGGTTGAGCCTCTATAGACACATTGGCGTAGATGAGGGAGCCGCCACCCACGCCACTACCTTGTGCGACCGCCATATCATTGTAGACTCTCAGGTCGATCCAACCATTGCGTTTTTCCGGCTCATGGTGTGACCATAACCAAGAGTCTTGTGGCGAGCGAGGGTAGTCTTGCGGTTTCCAGCGGCGTCCCCGTTCCAGGACGCAGACCGACAGGCCTCTTTGCGCCAGGCGACAGGCGCTGACGGCACCACCAAAGCCACTGCCGATTACAATTACGTCAAAATGGATATCTTGAGTCAAGGTCGAGGTCCTTTCGTTACTTGAGCGTGTCTGCCATTTATAGACAGGAATTGAATCCGGGGCGTATGCGAGACACGCCCGGTAATCCAGGAATCCGTGATTTAGTAGCCGCGGTACCCGGGAGGTGCGTTGGGAACGGGCGGTGGAGCATCTTGTTCCGGTTCGCGACTGTTGTACTCCTGTGAGCGGTAGTCGCGAGAATCGTATTGCTCTTGCTGTCCCGTGTCCGTCTCTCTGCGGTCGCTACGCTCACCACGATTGGCGCGGTTACGTTTTTGCAGTTCGTTAATACGGAAACGAACACCGATCATCACATCCAAACCAAAATTAGTGCTGGGTGCGACATCTACCCGGGGTGCTAATTCCCCGAAAACTTCGAAGGGTGCATCCTGGATGAAATAACTGATACCAAGAGGAATCCGCAATCCAAGTATGGTATCTGCGTTGCGTTCTTCTTTAAAACGCACGCCATAGCCATAGTAAAAAGGCATAGGATTGCCGTCCAGATTGTATTTATTATTGTCGTGGATGAGATAATCGAAATGCAGATAGACTTCCTCGTTGGCGGCATCCCAGGCGCCAAGCATGTCATAAGCAATCTCGTCTGAATTCCAAAGTTTAACGGAAATACCGGTAGGGCTGGGTGTTGCTAGCCCTACGGCAAGTTCGTCGGCAAAAGTCAGTTGGCTGAGCACCAGCAAGGAGGCCAGTGCGAAAGTTTTGATCCCCATAAATACCCTCAAAACACTTTATCGTTATTGGGTCTATATTACCGCAAACCTCGGTGAGCTTCCAAGGAAAGCTTGGGCTTAGGGATCAAATATGCGCGCCTTTCCAAATTTCCAGAGCTTCTCTGCGGTCTTTGCCGGAACGGCGCGGTTCTTTATCTAACTCAAAACGAACCATTTCCCGACGGTCTTTTGTTTGGCGACGATGCCAAACACGTCTTTCAGGGCCTTTGTATGTATTCATAGTGCTATCTGCCAATGTTTTATTTACCCGTAAGTTTAGGGTGGCTCGTAGGCCGTGGGTAGGTAAATATTACCCATTATAATGCGAAATAGTGATATTTATATAATTATTTCTTATTATTATCGCGGTACATTTGAGTCAAATTGGAGATAAAGCTCTCATCCGGTTCAGCCGGTTTGGACATGCCTGCTAAGGTTTTGATTGTTAATTGAATTTGTGAGATGTAGCGACGACAGTTAACGCACATGAATAAATGGATTTTGAAAGCCACACGGGTACGCCAAGGCAGCTTCATATCCAAGAATTCATCGGCTTTGTGGGTTATATCCTTGCAACTTAACATATCGGCTGAACCTTAATCGCTAACTCATTGTATTTCCGCAGATTGATACTTATCAATCGCTAATCTCACGTGACTGCGGGCACGATGTAACAGTACTCTTGCATTAGACTCAGAAACCTCCAAAACCTTACAAATTTCCTCCATAGAAAGTCCATGCATGTCTCGTAGCGCTAAAATCGCTTGTTGAGGTACTGACAAGGTGGAAATGGCCGTATCAATGCACTGTTTCAATTCCTGCGAGGCCAATAATGCGTCCGGCGTATCTTTGTTCCATACGTGGGGAGCTAATTGCCAGTGACCATCATTTTTGAAGTTTTGAGGAGGCAGCTCCCCTAAGGCATTTCCCATATCATCAAAATTTACCGTGCGAGACTCGTGCCGCAGTCGACTTTTTGCACAATTGCTGACGATGCGCAAAATCCATGTTTTCAAACTGGAACGGCGTTCAAATTTGGGTAGGGCTTTAATCGCAGCCATCCAGGCATCCTGTACCACCTCTTCTGCGATGGCTTCGCCTATTATGGCTTTGGCTAAGTGCACCATGAGACCGTGATAGGCTTTTACCAGCTGCACAAAAGTAGTTTCATCCCCGGCAAGTAATTGGGGAATGAGTTCATGGTCAGGAGGCAGTTCTGCCACTTAATTATATTCCTTGTTCAGCCTTCAACTTACGGTTTTTGTTCTAAAGCTGTACTTTTATCATTTAAAAATGATAACAAAACTTGCGTGCTTGCTGTAACAAACGGCGGTAGCGGGACTCAATACCACAAGGCCGGATTTTAAGGTAAGAATTTTATGAGCTTTTTGTAAAATAATCTACTATTAGTCAATAGTTTAGCGAATCCACGGATTGAGTAATAAATGAACAGGATCAATAAATGATAGAAACTTTGCCATTACTACAGAAATCAGATTTTCCCGAACTGACCCGGACATCTTTGACCACCATTCAGGTCAATTTGGGCTATCGTTGCAATCAACAATGTCTACATTGCCATGTTAACGCCGGCCCAAAACGCACTGAGATCATGAGTTGGGAAAATATTCAGGCGGTACTGACATTTTTAAAGCGGTCGCACGCACAGGTAGTCGATCTCACCGGGGGTGCACCGGAGCTCAACCCTCATTTTCGTGAGTTAGTGAGCGAGGCGAGGCAGGCGGGAGCAAAAGTCATCGACCGGTGCAACTTAACAATACTCTGTGAACCCGGACAAGAAGATTTGGCAACGTTTTTAGCACAGCAGCAAGTAGAGGTAGTGGCATCCTTACCCTGTTATACGCAAGACAATGTGGACCAACAAAGAGGCAAAGGAGTCTTTGCCAAAAGTATAGAAGGTTTGCAGCAACTGAACCGCTTGGGCTACGGTAAACCCAACAGCGGACTGATATTGAATTTGGTGTACAATCCAACCGGACCCTTTTTGCCGCCGCCACAGCATGTCTTGGAGGCTGATTATAAGCAAAAATTGCATGAAGATTTCGGAGTTGAATTTAATTCGCTGCTAACGATTACAAACATGCCAATACAACGTTTCGGCAGCACCTTAGTTTCCAAGGGACAATTTAATGACTATATGGATTTGTTGCGACAATCTTACTCAGAATCCAATTTACAGAATGTCATGTGTAAAAGCCTGATCAGCGTGGATTGGCAAGGTTATGTTTACGATTGCGACTTTAATCAGATGTTAAAACTTCCGGCCATGTTGAGTACAAGGCCGCACACCCATATCTCGCAATTGGAAACAGAATCCCTGGAAGGAAAGTCCATTGTTGTATTGGATCACTGCTACGGCTGCACCGCCGGGCAGGGGAGTAGTTGTGGCGGTGCCTTAAACTGATGTGGGCACAGCAATCGCGCATGAACCACAACCCAGATACTGTCGTCATTGTATTTGCCAAGGCCCCTCAACCGGGAAAGGTAAAGACCCGTTTGATTCCATCATTTGGAGCACGTAACGCCGCGCAGATTCATACGGCGCTGGTGGAGCACACCCTGAGCCATCTACATAGAGATTGTTCTATTCCCGTACAATTGTGGTGTGCTCCAGACAGCAATCATGATTTTTTTAAGCAATGCCATTTACGTTGGCCGGTTTCCCTGCATCGCCAGCAGGGGCAAGACTTGGGGCAACGTATGCAGCATGCTTTGAGCCAAGCCTTACAACACTATCCGAATGCAATTATTGTCGGTACGGATTGTCCTGCCATGGATGCGGAATTGGTACAGCATGCTGCCCGGTGTTTGCAGCAGGGTTGTGATGCGGTGTTGGCGCCTGCAGATGATGGCGGTTATGTTTTGTTGGGAGTGAGGCAAGTGCATCCTGCTTTGTTTCAAGATATAGCCTGGGGAACGGATTCGGTACTGCAAAGTACCGAAAAGCGGTTGATACAACTGGGATGGCATTGGCAACGCTTAACGGAATGTTGGGACGTGGATCGTCCGGAGGATGTGACCCGGCTTTGGCGGTATTTGCAGAACCAGGTCGATGCGCCACTAATGCAGGCACTAGAACAAAGCTTAATTGCTTAGAAAACCAATATTAATGGAGAAGCTAGGAATTGCGTTTATTTTTCAAGCGATGACGTTCCAAATCCATAATGAAACGTGCCAGTATCCGTTTCCCGGTTTTATCCAGATTCAAAAAGCGAACGCCAAGTGTTAGCTGATTATTTTTACCACGATGTGCATGTCGCACTTCTAAGGTGCAGGACAACTGCAGGTCACTGCTGAGTGTCAAAGTGCAATCTTCTACTACATCTTTAAAATGTAATTCCACTTTGGGCTTGTCAATGAATAGGCGTAAACCCCCTGCCGATATATCACGAACCGTAGCGGTGACGGTTTCTTCCTTGTATGGAAGCGTTAAAATAATATTTTGAGAGTAGCTGACATGTTCTCGATGCGCCATGCGTCTTTGTAAATACTGAACAGACTCTGGAAACAGAAGCTGTATGTCCTCTTCATTTTGTTCTGCCATTTGAGTGGTAAAACGGATTTCTGCACCGTTATATTCGGTAACAATGTCAAAGCTCATATCGGAGGAAATTTCCGGTACGCCGGCATCTGTATTGGTAGGAGATTTTTTTAGAATCACCAGACGTTGCTTTTGGTAGGCGACTTCAAAAATCAACGCATTAAATGCGACTGTCTGTCCTGCAACCGTATGGGCTTTTATAGACAATTCTTTTCCGGTAATTGGCTTCAGCAGGGTATAAATCCTGGCAGCAGTGGAAATGGTCTCAAAAGCGCTGCTCACGGAAGTTGCCCTAATAGGATCAAGCGGTCTTTGTATCGCTGCAGGAGCCGTTATCCACTAACTTTCCAGCGGCGGAATATAAGCTGGTGCCCGGTTCCCGGCCTTGCAATAAATTAAGAAACTGTTGAGTTTGTACTGTAGCAAGATTAACCATACGGGCATTAATTTGATTTTGTTTTTGGCAATCTTTAGCGGTGGCCATTAGTATTTTGTACTTATTTTGCAAACCGAGGCCATCGACGTATTGGTTTAACCCGGCCTGATCGGCGGGGTAGCCGTCTTGTTCCAAGGTCTGATAAAGCTGGCGTTCTGTAGTCTGTATGGTAGCGCTGAGATCCAGTTTCAGACTAGTGGCTGCTTCAAATCCGCTGATATCATTGGCACGAAATGAAGCGTATTCGGCACGCAAAGCGTTTAGCAGTTCGTGAGATTGCCGGATATATAAGTTGAGAATTTCAGCCGCTTTTGCAGGATTCATGGCGATGTGTTCCCCCTAAGACAGCTTTTTCGGGGTTAATGCCGACTCCAATTGCATAAATTTTTCAGCAGTTTTTTCCGGATTAAAGGTATACTGACCGGATGCAATCGCCTTTTTTATGCTTTCAACTTTTGTTTTGTCGACTACGGGCAATACGGACAACTTTTGCTCCAACGTTTGCAATAGTTCTGCGGAACCGGTTATTGAAACAGTATCAGTGCGAACTTTGCCGGGTTGCTTGGTTTCCTGCGTACCGGGCAGTTGTTTGGTCCTGCTAAGTCCGCTGTTTTTTCGTGCCTTCTGTACTTTCTGTACTTCCCGAGATTCCACTGTATCTACGGCCATGCCTTATCTCCTTAGCTTGACAATAAGTTTATCGGATAGAACGTTAAAAGCTTAATATGGGTAGACCAATTTCGTGAATGACGTCTAGAAGAAGCAAATTTAGCGTACAAAAACTACCAATTCGGTCTACCCATTACAACAATAAGCCCACTCCTAAGCTACATCTGAATTTGTACAATTCCTAACCGAGTCACAATTCCTTCCACAACCCGGTTGCTGGAATTATTACGTACCTTAATAATATCGCCTCTGGCACCATCAGCAAGTGCTTTGCCTGACATACGTACTTCAAGAGCTGCATTTTTGGCTATCAACACCACCTGTTGGCCGCGCCGTACCAACTTGGGTTCCGCCAATAGTTGAGGACTGAAGGTCTTGCCTTTAGCTATGTATCGTTTGGCTACTTTTCCAATAATAGCAGCATCGGACGACAATACATTCTTATTCGCGTTTGTGAGTCGAACCCGCACGTTTTCAATCTGAGCTGCAGAAATTTGTTGGCCCCTGGCTATTCCGGTAGTACTAACCGGGACGAGCTCATAGTAGGCGATTTCAGCGGAGACAAATAACTTCCAAGGCTTATTGTCCTTGCATTGCACCTTTATAGTGGCTTTTCCGGTTAGCTCCCGGCCGGCAACTTCCGCCACTAACGCTTTGGAGCAAAGCCGTAACTTTAAGCGGGTATTGGGTTTGTAAATCTCAAACTCATAATCCGTTTTTCCCCCTTGGGCCATATGTTGATGCACGGCGCGTTCTGCAGCCAGGGAGATATCGTCAAGTTTGTGATACTGTGGATCAGAAGATTTCGCATGGACTGACGGGGAACAGGAAAAACTTGTAGACAGGATTGCTACAACTACACGAAGAATGTATGAAATTTGTAAACATTTCATAGCGGTCGTCCTGACGCACACAGTAATTCCATTGCATAATAGCCTGTATTATCCACTTTACCCCCCAACAGTCAAAATACCGACTGTTTCACACTTGCTCGCATTGCTTGCAAGTATCTGATTATAAGTAGGTAATGTATCCGGTGCAGTTGCTTTGTGCCGGTTTCGGATCTCCGTTCACTACCTACAGGTGTATTTGAGCAATATTTGTACCAACTCTGCGGCACGGGATCCTATTCAAGTAAAGATCAAGAATGTCGATAAGCAATAAGCACCGAATATATAAAAAGTTTCTGGAGTTGTAACACATGTCACAAATGTTGAAAGGAATCGATTTGCGTACCCAAATGGTTGGTGCGAATCGGCTGGAGCTGCTGTTGTTCAATCTTAATGGACGACAAACATTTGGCATCAATGTGTTTAAAGTGCAGGAAGTGATCCGCTGTCCAAATCTTACCAAGGTAGCCAATTCTCATCCGACCATAGTGGGTATCGCCAATATGCGCGATAAAACCATTCCCGTGATTGACTTAGCCCGAGCGTTGAAAATGCCGGCCACGCCAAAACAAGATTACAATGCCTGCTATGTTGTGGTTGCAGATTACAACCGCAAAACACAAGGATTTTTGGTTAAGGGTGTGCAACGTATAGTGAACATGAATTGGTCTGAAATATTACCGCCGCCTAAAGGCGCTGCCGGGTCTTCATACTTTACAGCAGTTACGAAAGTCGACAATCAGCTAATTGGTATTCTGGATGTTGAAAAAGTCCTGGAAGAAGTTACCGGAACCGCAGACCGGGAAGAGTATGTAGCGGATGAACGCGCGAAAGGATTCGATAAGATAAAAATATTAGTTGTGGATGATTCCAGTGTAGCGCGCAATCAAATCAAACGCACCCTCGAGAAGTTGAACATATCCTGTGCCTTAGCTACAGACGGTCAGGATGGTTTAAAGTATCTGGAAGAACAGTGTAAGAACGGTACCATCGGCGAATTGGACTTGATCATCACCGATGTGGAAATGCCCAATATGGATGGCTACACACTCACTACCAGGATTCGGCAACACCCTCAATTAAAGGACTTGTATGTCATTATGCATACTTCACTGAGCGGTGTGTTCAATCAAATCATGGTTGAAAAAGTAGGGGCCAACAAGTTTATTCCAAAGTTCAATCAAAGAGAATTAGCTGAAGCAATTATAGAAGGCGTGGAATCCACGATGCAACTTAAAAAGGCAGGGTAAGGTTTTATGCAACCGGCAAAAAACAATTTTAATAAAGACTCGAACCAAGCCCCGACGTTAAAATCGGCAGACTACGCAACATTCTGTTCCTATCTGGAGAGAGAATCGGGTATCACTTTGGGTGCGAATAAAGAGTACCTGGTCAGCAGTCGATTGAACAGTATTATGTCGCAGAATGGGATTCGTTGTTTTTCGGAACTTGTTCCGAAAATGCAAAGCAGTAAGTTTTTTCGTCAATTGGTTTTAGATGCTATGACCACCAACGAGACTTCCTGGTTTCGCGACAAGTATCCCTATGAAGTTTTGTATGAAAAACTATTAGCGGAATTTGGTAAACAAAAAAAACGCGAAATCCGGATTTGGTCTGCAGCTTGTTCCACCGGCCAGGAGCCATATTCCATCAGCATGATTGTTTCTGAATTTCTCAGCAGAAACCCGGGAACCTTGTCGTCAACCTCCGTACGGATTTTGGGGACGGATCTTTCATCCTCCGTTGTAAAGCAGGCGCAAAATGCGGAATACGAATCCCTGGCCTTAATTCGTGGCCTGTCCGATGAAAGGCGTCAACGCTTTTTCAAAAGTACCGGAACCAAATCACAAGTCATAGAAGAAGTAAGAAGCCGTGTGAGTTTTCGAGAACTTAATTTGAAAGACAGTTACTTGCTGTTGGGCAAATTCGACATAATATTTTGTCGCAACGTCTTAATCTATTTTACCCCGGAACTTAAAGTGGATATCGTCAATCGCATGACTCAAGCGTTGAATCCAGGCGGTTTTCTGATCCTGGGAGGGGCCGAATCAATCAGTGGTTTAACTGAACGCTTCGAATTGGTACGCTGGAAAAACGGGCTCATTTACCAACTAAAGTAACTGTGTGCAATATACAGTTACTCAAGATGTTTGATTGTCTTGTCCAGCCACTCTCTTGCTGCAACTGTACTGGGGTGGTTTTCGCCAAAAATGGCACGGCGCACAACTAAGGCTCTTTCAAAATAATATCTGGCTTGGGAGTAGTTTTTCTTTTGGAACCATGCTTCACCCAAAGCCGACCAGCGATTACTCACTGTGGAATCCAAGGGGCCGTAGTTATTGATATCGCTGTTTAGGGCTTTTTCAAAATATTCAATGGCCTTGTCCAGGCGGCCTTTTTTTTTCCAGGATTTACCCAGATTGTTCCAATAGACGGCCACTTGAGAATGTGAGGGGCCTAAGCTCTCCAGAGCGCTATCAATCGCTTTCTTATAGTACTCAATGGCTTTGTCGAATTGCCCTTTATCTTCCCATACCATACCCAGGTTATTCCAATACACAGATACTTTGGGATTATTGCTTCCCGATCGGAGGATTTCTTCGTTCAGGACTTTTTCATATAGGGGGATAGCTTTATCGTGTTGTCCGGTGGTGGAATATTCATGGGCTTGGTTTAGCCAATGTACCGACTGCATTTCCGGCGATAGCTGCTTGTGTTGTTCTTCGGCGCATGCTACCAGAGTAAAAATTGTAATCACCATACATAAACGAAACAGCTGCTTCATTACTACTTCCCGCCTGCTGAGAATCCATCGGGATACGATAGATTATCTAGAATTGAAGAATATCTTGTTTGCCATAGGTGCTTACCCCGGCAAAATGACTTGGAATCGTGCACCGTCATCCTTTGGAAGCGATGTTACGGTCCCGCGATGGATTTCGATGATGGATTTGGTAATAGCCAGTCCCAGACCGGCTCCTTCTCCTTCCCGTTGTCGAGAGGCATCTACCCGGTAGAAGCGGTCAAATACCTTACTCAAGTGTTCGGGTGGAATACTGATGCCGGGATTATCCACAGTAATGACTATGGACTTTTCGGCGTTGTGCTCCAGTGTAATCTTTACGGTGTTTCCTCTTGGGGTGTGTCTGATTGCATTTGACACTAAATTGCTTAAAGCCCGGCGCAACATGGGTTGATCTCCCGAAACGGAGGCACTACCTTCCAGGGTCAGGGCTACGCCGTGCTCCTCCGCCCAGGCTTCGTAAAATTCGAATAGTTGATTGATCTCCGTTTCCAAATTGATGGTAACATTGTTCAGATGAAAAAGACCGTTATCCGCTTTGGCGAGGAATAACATATCACTGATCATTTGTGTAATGCGTTCGTATTCTTCAATACTGGAATAGAGTACTTCTCGATATTCCTCTGAAGAGCGATTTTGAGACAAGGCAACCTGGGTTTGAGTCAATAGATTTGTCATTGGCGTTCGCAATTCATGGGCAATATCTGCTGAGAAATTGGAAAGACGTAGGAACGATTCCTCCACCCGCTGTAACATATCGTTAAAGGAAACCGCAAGATCGGTTAACTCCACCGGTACATTATCGGGCGATAATCGGCTATTCAGCTGACTGGCACTGATTCGGTGAATTTGCTCGACGATGTCGCGCAAGGGGGCATGCCCCTTTCTAACCGAAATCCAACCTACCAGCCCCATAACCAAAATTCCGGCGATAATCATTACCCACATGGTATATCGAAAACTCTGAAGAAAACGAAGATGATAATCAATGACGACAGCGACGGACGTCCTGTATACCGTACCGTTATTGGATGAGGTTAAATTCGATACGTGTGCTTGGTATCACTCCAGTCGTACACTTTATCGTGAAAGGCATTGTCCATAGTGACATCGGAAAGATTGGGTCCTCCCGGACTGGCGAATAGTGCTTTACCATTTACGTCGCAAACATATAATACGGCTCCATGGTGACCCAGTAAAATATCATTAAACCTTTGTTCCAGGGCACCCTTGTCTTTGGTGTCGGTCCATTCGCTCAGTGCTTGGGAAACCGTTCTTGAAATAAGCTTGAGTTCAATTTTGTCTTCATTTTGAAAATGCATCATTAAAGACCGTTCTGTTATCCAACCGAATGTTGAAAACACGATTGCTGAGGTCAGGTTAAATAACAAAGTCAATCGTAAGGTAAGCGAAGGGGGGGGCTGCATTATTCCTCATCCGTTACATCGAGCATGTAACCCATACCTCTTATGGTATGTATCAGCTTTTTATCAAAACCATCGTCAATCTTCGCTCTCAATCGGCGAATTGCCACATCAATGACATTTGTATCACTGTCGAAATTCATATCCCATACCTGAGATGCGATTAATGACCGGGGTAGAACTTCACCGCGGCGGCGCATCAGCAGTTCCAACAGTGTAAATTCTTTTGCGGTTAGGCTGATTTTTTGAGTCGCACGGCATGCACGGCGGCGCATTAAATCCAGCTCCAAATCAGCGACCACCAGTGTAGTATCCATGTCGGGGCCGATACTCCGCCGTACCAAAGTCCGAACTCTGGCCAGTAACTCGGCAAACGCGAAGGGTTTGATCAGATAGTCATCTGCCCCCAGTTCCAAACCTCTTACTCGGTCATCTATACTGTCTTTAGCGGTAAGGAACAATACTCGAACTATGATCCCGGCTTCACGCAGCGATTGCAAAATTCGCCATCCGTCCACATCGGGTAACATAACATCCAGGATGATCAAATCGTACGATTCTGTCATCGCCATATGGAAACCATCCATTCCATTTCTGGCAAAATCGACCACAAATCCAGATTCGGTAAGCCCCTGGCGCAGGTATTCGCCGGTTTTCACCTCATCTTCAACAATCAATAGCTTCATGTCTTAATCACAAATAACCCTATTTATTTATTCTACACTACATGTGTAGGATTCCAACAACATGACCGGAACATTACAAGAATGTAATGTTCCGGTCACAGAATCGTAAGCCTTATATGGTTACAGTTTATCCTGTGCGAAGTGCACCTGTATGAATTTAAAGATGAGGAAAAGTGGTATGAAAGTTATTGACTCTGGAAAGGGATATTTGCCCGATCATTCCAGGCGGCGCTTTATTCAGGGTTTAGCAGCTGGTGGGCTCTTGGTTGCGGCAGGACCGCGATTTTCCACCGCTGTTGCCGGTCAGCCGGTAACATCCGCCCCTGTACTGCATGGGCCTGAGTTTGATTTGACGGTAACGGAAATGCCAGTCAACTTTACGGGACAAATACGTACGGCCACGGCGATCAATCAATCCATACCGGCACCGACACTACGCATGCGTGAAGGGGAAACCGTCACACTTCGGGTTACCAACCGATTGAACGTACCAACATCGATTCATTGGCACGGTCTGATTCTTCCCTATCAAATGGACGGTGTCCCTGGTGTGAGTTTTAGCGGAATTGCGCCGGGACAGACCTTTACGTATCGGTTTCAGGTTCAGCAAGCCGGCACTTATTGGTACCATTCGCACAGTGGATTTCAAGAACAAACCGGCATGTATGGTGCCATTATCATTGATCCGGCTCGGAAATCTATTCAAGCAGACAAGGATTATGTAGTGCTACTGTCCGACTGGACCGACGAAGATCCCTCCAGTGTGTTTGCCAAATTGAAAACACAAGGGGATTATTATAATTTCAATTTACCGACCGTCGGCGGATTTGTCAGCGATGTGTCACAATTCGGTTTTTCTGCGGCGCTTCAAAAACGTCGTATGTGGAATCAGATGCGCATGAGTCCGGTGGATCTATCCGACATATCTGCATACACATATACCTATTTAATGAATGGCAGCACCCCGGCTGGGAATTGGACCGGTTTGTTTCGTCGTGGTGACAAGGTACGGCTGCGATTTATCAGCGGTGGTACCCAAAGTTACTTTGATGTGCGAATTCCCGGATTAAAAATGACCGTAATACACGTGGACGGTCAAGATATTGAGCCGGTCACTGTTGACGAATTTCGCTGTGGTCCGGGCGAAACCTATGATGTTATTGTACAACCAAAAGACGATGCCTATACCATCTTCGCCCAGTCCATGGATAGAACCGGCTACGCTCGTGGCACTTTAGCAGTTAAATCCGGTTTGTCCGCTCCGGTACCGGAATTGGATCAACAGATCTGGTTGGAAATGACCGACATGATGGGTGCTATGGATCACTCGGCTGGTGAGGGGACCATGGGGAGCAATCCGGGAAATCATATGCACCACAACAACCCTAATCCCGCAGGGAAGAAACCGGTACGTGTTAGACACGCGAAAACTGAATACGGACCCAGCGTGGATATGCGCGTGGATAGTCCACGCACCAATCTGGATGATCCCGGGATCGGATTGAGGAATAACGGCCGTAAAGTGCTCACGTACGCGGACATCCGTTCGGTGGATAGCGTTAAGGACAAGAGGAAACCGGAGCGAGATGTGGAGTTACATCTGACAGGCAATATGGAGCGATATACTTGGTCTATTGATGGCCTGGAATTCGGTAGATCCACCCCCATACATTTTCGTCACCGTGAACGACTGCGGGTTATCTTACATAACGATACGATGATGACTCATCCCATGCATCTACACGGAATGTGGAGCGAATTAGAAGACTCTGAAGGCAATTTTCTGGCCCGACGCCACACTCTTAGTGTTCAACCGGCACAGCGAATCAGTTTTCTAGTCACTGCGGATGCGATTGGACGTTGGGCATGGCATTGTCATTTGCTTTACCACATGGATGCGGGAATGTTCCGCGAAGTTGTGGTGGCGTAAGTGAGCAGGATACACAGGTGAGAGTATGAATAGATTTATATTGTTTACTGCAATGGTCGCGATATTCCAGGCCGGCGTATTTGCAGAAGAAATTGGGGCTGATGCCATGTCCCAAGAGCACCACAACATGGAGGGAACGCACCAGGATTCCGAGCATCATGGGAACCCTTCACAGAACCAGGACCATAAAATCGATCACGATATGGATCACGGGGTATCAATGAACCATGGTGGAGTGACCGGGATGGGAGGATCCGGTCAAAGCAGAATGCAAGGCGGTTCTGCTCCACCCGATGCCCGTGATCCCCATGCCTATTCAGGGGGGTACTCAAGGGGCAGCGGGAAATACGCACTTATGGGAACAGAGCGGTTACGTTTGGCTGACGAACATACGCTGGGCGCATTATGGGTTGACCGCTTGGAGGTCGCACGTCACGATAATGTGCGCACTACCAAGCTTGATGCACAAATGTGGTATGGGGGAGATTACAATCGAGTTGTGCTCAAATTAGATGGTGAGGTTTACAAAAACAAGTTGGAAGAAGGTAATGTTGACTTATTGTGGGGACATGCAGTTTCCGCATTTTGGAACTCACAATTGGGATTGCAGTATGAAAGTGGGGACGATCCGCAAGTCAGGTTGGCGTTGGGTTTGCAAGGTTTGGCCCCTTATTGGTTCGAGGTGGAGGCAAATGCCTATGTTGGCGAATCCGGGCATGTGGCTTTGAATTTGGAATTGGACTATGAATTGTTGCTGACTCAGAAGCTGGTTCTGGAACCGACAATTGAGGTCGTGTTGCAGAGCAAGGACGATGCGACACGGCAAATCGGCTCCGGTTTATCCCTGATACAGGCCGGGTTTCGAGTTCGCTATGAATTCTACCGGGAAATGGCTCCATATCTTGGTTTGCAGTGGAAAGGCACGTTTGGATCATCGGCTGATTTTGCCCGGCTTGCCGGAGAAGATACTCGGGAAACCCAATGGGTTGCCGGTATGCGATTTTGGTTTTGAGAAATATTAACAGATGTTTGAAACTATCCTGGTATTTATTCATTTCAGAGTTGTGCTGGAGGATGAACACCAGATCGGCAGTGAAAACCAAGATTCCAAGACACTGTCAGAATCGGCTGGCGAGGGAATACGCCATGCCGATGCCCATGATCACACGCACTGAGTAGATATATGTGTTTAGTACAGTAAGGTCAACACAGACATGGCCACAATTAAAAACATTACAGTCATGATACCGCCGGCACGCATGAAGTCAATGACACGATAGCCTGCCGGCCCCATGATCAAGGCATTCACCTGGTGGGTTGGGATTAAGAAAGAATTCGATGTGGCTATTGCGACGGTTAAAGCAAAAACGGCGGGGCTGGCTCCGGCGCCGATAGCAATATTGACTGCCAGTGGAACCAACAGTACGGTGGCTCCGACGTTGGACATAACCAGGGTGAAAAAAGTGGCCAGTATCGCCACAGCGGTTTGAATGACCCATATGGGCATGTGACCCACCACCAATAAAACCTGTTCAGCAATCCACTTGGCGGTACCACTGGTTTCCACAGCCAAGCCCAAGGGTATAAGAGAGGCAGAAGAAAAACGGTTTTCCAACTGACGGCATCGTAGGCCTCTTCAATACTGAGAACACCTGATAAAATCATACCGATAGCCCCGACGAATAGAGCAATGGATAAACGCAAGTCGGTCATCAGTATCAGGCTCAGTGCAACGCCAAAAAAGAACAAGGCATAACCGATTTTATGGGGACGTAATTCTTCGTGAGGGTATTCCGTCGTCATGACCACAAAGTTGCGGTCGGTTTCTAATCGAGCTAAGGCATCCCAACTGGTATGCACAATGAGGGTATCGCCGGCTTGAAAGGGCAAATCCCGAATACCATCACCTTCTCGAAGTGTTTCTCCGTTGCGATGTAGTGCCACAACCGCAATTCCGTAGACTTTCCGCATCCACAAATCGCGCGCGCTTTTACCAATGAGACTGGAGCGGGGCGGGATAACAATTTCACCAATACCCGCTTTTGTTGATGCCAAAGCATCGGTAAATGTTTCGATATCCTTTCTAAGCTCCAAGCCGAACTTTTCGACAAAGGCTATTAAATTCTTTGGTGCCGCCAGTATCCCAAGTATAGTACCGGCTTGTATGCCCAAATCCCGAGCTAAACTGCCGGGACCAATACGCAAATCATTACTTCCGGTATGTTCGGCAATAACTCGAATTCGATTAGAATGTTCAATGTCATCCAACTGTGAGCCGATAATTGGGCTGTTTTCCGGAACCACGACTTCATACAGCTCATAGTTTAGCGAATACACTTGTTGGAAATAGCTCATGGTGTTGGCTGCGCTGCTGCCGTCAGCGGTATTGGTGTGGCTTGGCAATACGTATTTACCCGCCAGCACAAAATAAATAATGCCTGTGGACACCAGAGCTAATCCTATGGGAGTTACCGAAAACAAGGACCAGGTATGCATTTGCTGATCAGCGGGCAAGGCTTGGTTGGAGGTCAAGATCAAATCGTTGAGTAGAATCAGCGGACTGGAACCCACCATGGTTAGAGTTCCGCCCAAAATAGCGCAAAACCCCATGGGCATGAGCAATCGAGACATGGGCAAACCGGACCGTGCAGAAATTCGGGATACGACCGGTAAAAACAAGGCTGCAGCGCCCACGTTCTGCATAAAAGAGGAAATTACTCCAACTGTGCTGGATATGATGGGAATGATTCGGGCTTCACTAACGCCACCGACTTTAAGGATAAAAGAAGCCACTTGGCTCATGATGCCGGTTTTATCCAGACCGGCGCCGATGATCATCACGGCAATGATAGATATGACAGCATTTGAGGAAAATCCATCAAACAAGTGATTGGGGTCTACCAAACCTTTATCCAATCCCATGATGGGAGCTGCCAAGGTGGTGATTCCAAGCAAGATCATGACGGTGGTTGCCGCAACATCCACTCCCACCACCTCAAAGGCGAACAGGTAGATGGTGAACAATAATATGGCACAGACCCATGCAATGGAAACGGTGGGTACAACCGTCGCCACGGCCATGGCGATGGCAGCAAATATCAGGGCAGCTATCAGTTGTTTTCGATTAAACGAAGAGGTTGGGCTTGCGGTGGCGTTATCAGTTATCGTATTCACTATAGTCAGCTACTGGTAATAAGTAGGGATGTCAATGTCCCCTGGTTAATAATGATTAATCTTCATACTGGTGCAGTTAAAACAGTATTTTTCAGGACTATTCCGATTTTTCTGAACCTGTTTCGGTATCTGTCCACAGTCGATAAACAAAATCAGAACGAAAATAATTTTAGATTAAGCGGCTCAAGAAAATTAAGAGAAGCAAATTGCATACCGAAGACCCAATCCCTTTTGTCGTTGTAGAAAATTGTTGTAGAAGATGGAATGCGCAACGGTGTGTTTGGCGCGAACCGACAAGAACTTAATCGGCGTAGTTTACAACGTTATGTAGTCCGAATAAAGGTCTGCAGGAACCCGGTATAACCCTGATAAAGAATTGCAAGCGTGAGCATTAACTCTTCGAGATACGCCTATCTCGAAAAAGACGAATTTCCACAATTCTTGTGGGAACTGAGTCCAAACAATTCAGGAACTGGTGACTCAGGGTTTGGTAGCGATAATTTGTACGACAGCGCCTTTGCCGGTATGAAACGCTCCTTCAACGATATCTCGATCCAATTCCATACCGTAGTCTATATGTAATCCTTGTAACTCCTGTTGCAGAGCGTCCAACGTCATCATCAATTCTTCGACCGGAGGTCCACCGGTTTTATACTGTAGTTGTTTGGGACGGTAAGCCTCAAGTACCAATACTCCGCCACTGCGTAAGCCCTTGGTGATATTCGTATGCAGTTCCTTTCGTACCATAGGGGGTACATGGGCAAAAATAGAAACCACACCGTCCCAGCTCTCGGGTTCAATCTTCAGCTCGGCCAAATCGCAGATCAGGGTTTGGATTTCAACTCCTTTTTCCTGAGCCAGTTTACGAGCTTTTTCCAGACCGACTGCCGAGGAATCCACTGCCAGGACATTGTAACCCTGTTGTGCCAGGAATACCGCATTGCGACCTTCGCCCTCGGCAACACAAAGAACTTTACCTTTGGGTATTTTTCCTACCGATTCGGCCAAAAATTCATTGGGCTCTTTGCCGTAAATGTATTCTTCGACGCTGTAACGTTGGTCCCACATGGAAGTATTGCCTTGGTGTTGGTAAAGGCTGCATATATTAGCTGATATAGAGACGATTTCAACATGCCACTTCCGATCTTGTTAACTTCCCTGCGCTATAGCGTGGCGCTCCGTTTGCCGCTCACAGGGATAAGTGTTGCCGCCGGTTCCGATTTAAGCTCGAGAAAATGCCGTAACTATCTGTATTATATGCCAAATACAAAGTGGCACAGAGATTGCTCTAATCAAACCGGGAGAACCCGTTTGGGTTGAAGTAAGAACGCAGTTTGGAGCATAGGATGCGATTCGATATAGACAGTTATTTGGGTGTACACGCCACAGCGGTGACCACACGCTCCAAGCGTGCGGAAATTCTGGCAAATAACCTGGCCAATGCCGACACACCGGGGTTTAAAGCCCGCGATTTCGATTTCAAACAGGCCATGCAACAAGCTATGACGGATACCGGAATTTCATCCGGTATGAAAACAACCCATGCGAAACACATCCGTACATCCGATAGCATCAATGGTGCCGAGTTGATGTATCGCTCACCCATGCAACCTTCTGTTGATGGCAATACGGTGGATTCCCAAGTCGAAAAATCCCAGTTTTTGCAGAATGCGCTGCAGTATCAGGCCAGCCTTATGTTCCTCAGTGGCAAGATTAAAACTCTCAAAACCGCATTAAAAGGTGAATAAACATGTCTTTGTATCGAATCTTTGATATTGCTGCCAGCGGTATGAGTGCGCAAACACTGCGTCTAAATACTACGGCCAGCAATATTTCCAATGCAAACAGTGTGAGTAGTAGCGTGGAGAAAACCTATCGGGCCCGACATCCGGTGTTTTCTGCGTTAGTGAACGATTTCAGCGACGCCTCCAGCGGAGTAGGGGTGAAGGTGGATGGTATTGTGGAAAGCGCTACACCACTGCGTAGCGAGTATCGCCCGGACCATCCTAAGGCGAATCAGGAAGGTTACATTTTTTTCCCCAATGTGAATCTGGTGGAAGAAATGGCCAATATGATCTCTGCCTCTCGTTCTTACCGTACCAATGTGGAAGTGGTAAATACGTCTAAACAAATGTTAATGCGAACCCTGGCTCTGGGTGATGCCTAAGGGCAGTTAAGGAAAAGCAAACGGAACTGAGACTATGAGCGTAAATGATATTAAATCCAGTGAACTGTATAAAGAACTGGGGCCACAAGTAAAAGAAACCAAACGCAATACAGAGTTAGGGCAACAGGAGTTTCTGGATCTGATGGTAGCGCAGCTACGCAATCAGGATCCTTTCAAACCGTTGGAAAATGGTGACTTCATTGCCCAGATGGCGCAATTCAGTGCCGTAACCGGTCTGACGGAACTGAAAGATTCCTTCAATGAACTGGCCACGTCTTTACAGTCCAATCAGGCTTTGCAAGCGTCCACTTTGGTTGGCCGTTCGGTCTTGGTTCCCGCCAGTGTGGCCCCACTGAACGAAAACGGTGAGGTCAACGGCGTAATAGATGTGGCGGAAAATACCATGAATGTATCCATCACTATTCAAAACAGTCGCGGGGAGTTAATTAAACGCATGGAGCTGGGACCGCGGCAGGCCGGAGATGCACCTTTCACTTGGAATGGCCTGGATTCGGAGAACAATCGTGTTCCCCCGGATTACTATGAAATAGTAGCGGAAGTCCAGGGTGACAACGGCCAATATCGCGCGGGCACGTTGGTTAATGCCTCCGTGGAGAGTGTCCTCATGGGCGGCGCAGGCCAGGGTATTGTTCTGAATTTAAAAGATATGGGGTCCATCAATTTCTCCGATGTCAGAGAAATTCGATAGAGAGTTAGAAGTATGTTCAGTCGTTTTTGCAGGGAGAAGTCGTCATGCCATTTCGTATAGCGCTTAGCGGTTTAAACGCCGCTTCAACCGAACTAAAGGTTACCGGAAACAATATTGCCAATGCGGCAACGGTGGGATTCAAACGATCCCGTGCCGAGTTTGCTGATGTCTATGCGGTTTCCTTCGGTGGTACCACCGATGCCTCTACCGGTAACGGTGTTCGAGTCAGTACAGTGAATCAACAGTTTTCCCAAGGAAGCATTGATTTTACCGATCGTTCCTTGGATGTAGCCATTAGCGGCCAGGGGTTTTTTGTCGTAGACGATGCCAGTGGCCGGGCTTATACCCGTAACGGTAGTTTTCATGTTTCTTCCGACGGTACAGTAATCAACAATCATAACCAGCGTTTGCAAGTGTTCCCTGTGGTAGGTAACAACATCCCGGCCATTTTCAACACCGGTATGTTAACGGATTTACAATTGGCTACAACCAATGGGCCGCCAAATGCGACCCAGGACATTACCGCAGGGTTTAACCTGGATGCGTCGGCAACTCCGCCGGTCATTGTGCCCTTTGATGCCACGGATCCAACAACTTACAACAGTTCAACCTCCTTAGTGGTTTATGATTCTCTTGGATCTCAGCACACGGCTTCGTTGTACTATGTGAAAACCGCAGTTCCCAACCAGTGGGAATCCTACATGTACGTGGACGGTAATGAGATAGCCACTGATGCGGCAGCCGTCCCGCCTGCGGCTTCGCCCATTACCCTGACATTTAATACCGATGGCACTTTAGCAACTCCGATTTCCATGCAATACGCGCCCATATCCTCGGCCGCATTGGGGACGGGAGCTGCACCCATGTCGCTTAATATCAACTACGCATCTACCACCCAGTACGGCGGTCAATTTGCCATTAACACCCTGAATCAGAATGGCTATGCTTCAGGACGATTAAGTGGCTTGGATATAGACGACGAAGGTGTGATTTTTGCCCGTTATACCAATGGTCAATCTTCTGCCTTGGGTAAAATGGCCCTGGCCAACTTTGCCAATCCGGAAGGTTTGCGTGAACTGGGTCAAACCAATTGGGCGGAAACTTTTGATTCGGGTTCTGTGATACTCGGGGAACCGGGGACCGGCAGTTTGGGTTTGTTACAATCGGGTGCCTTAGAAGCATCCAACGTGGATATCGCCGCATCTCTGGTGTCGTTGATCACCTCACAGAGAAACTTCCAGGCTAATGCCCAGGTGATAAGCACTGCTGACACCATCACTCAAACCATCATAAATATTTAGTAAGCGGTTTAGTGTCATTGGAAAGGCTGGAGTGAAAAAGTATGGATAGAGTTCTTTATGTAGCCATGTCTGGTGCCAAGCAGACCCTGCTGGCACAACAGGCTAACAACAATAACCTCGCAAACGTCAGTACCACGGGGTTTTTGAGTGATCTCAATGCGTTTCGCTCCATGCAAGCCTTTGGCGAAGGTTATCCCAGCCGGGTATTTGCCATTACCGAAAAACCCGGTGTGGATTTCCAGAAAGGGGCGCTGATAAGCACAGGCCGGGAGTTGGATATTGCCGTATCCAACGACGGCTGGATCAGCGTTCAATCCAAAGAAGGTAGCGAAGCTTACACCCGCGCCGGAGATCTCAGACTGGAGCAGGGTGGCCTGCTGGTGACCGGCACCGGTTTGCCGGTATTGGGTAACGGCGGTCCAATCATTCTTCCTCCCGGCGAATCCATCACTATTGGTAATGACGGAAGTATCAGCATTCGTCCCCCCGGCAGTAATACTTTGGCCGTAGTGGATAGAATTCGTTTGGTGAAAGGGGAGCCCAAGGATTTGGTAAAAGGCTTGGACGGCCTGATTCGGCATAAAGATGGTATTGCCTTACAAGCGGATGCCTCTATCAGGGTGGCCAGCGGTACGCTGGAGAGCAGCAATGTAAACGTGGTTGAAGCGATGGTGAATATGATCAGCCTGGCTCGCTCTTACGAGACTCAGGTAAAAGTTATGAAAGAAGCCCAGGAGATGGATGCAGCAACGGATCAGTTGTTGAAATTATCGTAATCATTTATCGGCTTTGTTACTGCGGTTTCACGGATTGGCTATTAAAAGGAACTTATTATGACTTCAGCATTATGGGTAGCAAAAACCGGTTTGGATGCACAACAGACCAAGTTGTCAGTGATATCCAACAATCTGGCCAACGTGAACACTATCGGTTACAAAAAATCCAGAGCGGTATTTGAAGATCTTCTGTATCAAAACGTACGCCAAGCCGGTGCCCAGGTGGACGATGTGAACGAACTGCCGTCCGGATTCTCCTTGGGCACAGGAGTTCGAACCGTGGCGACGGAGAAAATACATTCCCAAGGTAATTTGATTCAAACCGACAAACCGTTGGATATCGCTATTTCCGGTCGGGGGTTTTTTCAAATACTGCGTCCGGATGGAGGGATTGGGTATACCCGTGACGGCGGGTTTCAAGTCAATTCCAGCGGACAAATGGTTACCTCCGGTGGCTTGCCTTTACAGCCCGCCATTACCTTGCCGGCGAATACCCTGACCACATCCATTGGCGCGGACGGTACAGTCAGTGTTGTCACCGCAGGCAGTACTTCGCCTACCGTAGTGGGTAATATCCAAATCGCGGAGTTTATCAACGCCAGTGGTTTGCAGCCCATCGGTGAAAATATGTATCTGGAAACCGGTTCCAGTGGTGCTCCTCAGGTGGGCACACCCGGTTTGAACGGTATTGGCAGCTTATTGCAGGGTGAGTTGGAGTCGTCCAACGTAAATGTAGTCAAGGAAATGGTGGACATGATAGAGACCCAGCGAGCCTATGAAGTCAATACCAAAGCTATCAGTACTGCTGATCAAATGTTGCAGTATCTGAATAACAACGTGTAGCGAGGGATTGAAATGCGTTTTGTGCTTTTAGCGTGGTTGGTCATGTCGTCACTACTGACCGGTTGTGCATCGTTGAACAACGATGCCGATATTCAATTCGCCACGGTGCGACCGACGTATAGCAAACCGCTGCCCATGAAAACCGGTTCCATTTATAAGAGCGGTTATGAGATCAAGCTGTTCGAAGATACTAAAGCAAAGCATGTGGGTGACATACTGACCGTCATTTTACAGGAAAACACCAATGCATCTAAATCTGCCTCCACGACCACGTCTAAAGATGGTGAGGTGGATGTCGGTATCCCTACTTTTTTGGGACGGGGTATCACCAAAGGCGGAGTCAATATTCTGGATACTCAACTGGATGCTCAAAGAGCTTTTGCCGGTCAGGGTGATAGCAGTCAAAGCAACAGCCTCAGCGGGACCATATCGGTCACCATATCGGAAGTATTGGCAAATGGTAATCTGGTAGTGCGTGGTGAAAAGATGTTATCCCTGAATCAGGGTAAGGAACATATTCGTTTGTCCGGTATTGTCAGACCGGGCGATATCACTCCGGATAACACCGTTCGCTCCAGTCAATTGGCCAATGCCAAAATCATTTATGGTGGAGAAGGTGTAATAGCTGAGAGTAACAAAAAGGGTTGGCTGCAACGTATCACCGACAGCGCCTGGTGGCCGTTTTGAGGATGTCAGCGATTATGAATAAAATTAATATCACATTACCCGGTTTACTGCTTTGTCTTGCCATGACCGGCACAACGCAAGCGGAACGATTAAAAGATATTAGTTCTGTAGCGGGTATTCGCGATAACCCGCTCATCGGTTATGGGCTTGTGGTGGGTTTGGACGGGACCGGAGATAAAACCGCCTTTACTATTCAGAGCCTGCGTTCCATGCTGGGCAAATTAGGAGTTACCGTACCCAGTAATGTGGATTTGAAATCGAAAAACGTGGCTGCCGTATCACTACATGCCACTTTACCGCCGTTCTCTAAACCGGGCCAAACCATCGATGTTACCGTGTCTTCCATCGGTGAGGCCAAAAGTCTACGTGGAGGAACTTTGCTCATGTCGCCTCTAAAAGGAGCTGACGGAAATGTGTATGCCATCGCTCAGGGTAACGTTATTGTGGGAGGGTTTGGTGTCACCGGAACAGACGGTTCCAGTATTACGGTTAATGTACCCAGCGTCGGTCGAATACCCGGCGGCGCGTCGGTAGAGCGTATCGTACCCACCACGTTTACCGACAGCAATTTTATAGAATTTCGCTTGAATCAAGGTGACTTTACAACGGCTCACCGCGTATTACAGGCAATTAACAATAAGTTTGGGGCCGACACGGCTTACGCACTGGATTCCACTTCCATACGAGTACGGGCGCCAATAGATGTATCGCAAAAAGTGGCTTATCTGTCTGAGTTGGAAAATCTCGAAGTCTCACCAGCGGATAGTGCAGCGAAGATTATTGTGAATTCCCGTACCGGGACCATCATCATTGGAAAACACGTTACAGTGGCTCCGGCGGCTGTTACCCATGGCAGTTTAACCGTCACTATAACAGAACGCGCGCAGGTGAGTCAGCCTAACGCCTTATCTGAAGGTGAAACCGTGGTGGTACCGCAATCACAACTGGAAGTGCAACAGGAAAACAAACGCATGTTTAAATTTGCACCCGGTATCTCGTTGGATGAGATCGTTAAAGCCATTAACCAAGTGGGTGCAGCTCCGGGTGATTTGGTCGCCATACTGGAGGCATTGAAAGAAGCCGGAGCCTTAAGAGCAAATTTGATCGTAATTTAATGTTGGGCAAGTATGGATTAAAGGGGTAGAAATAGAACCGTTTGTCGAAGTAAGCCCTCTTGGCAGTGGAGAGACTAAGGACAGTTTATCTCCTGAGGGATCGCAAGGATGAATCCAAGAATTTTCACAATCACGGATAGATTGTGGAATCGGCTCACAAGGATCGTGAGCGAGTGTTACTGGGGCGTAGCCGAATTCATCCGCCGAGAGGGTTTTCTTGGACCGATGGTTACCCGCGCGGTATTTTGCCGTTTTAGCTGGGTCGTGTTTATACGGGTAGTATTTAGCAAAAACTGAACAATCGTGAGCAGGATAAGTCACCAACAGGAACGTCTATGAGTATCAAACTGGATCAGGCAGGTGTTTACACCGATTTCAAAGGGTTTGCTGACCTGAAAAGACAAGCAGATACAGATTCAAACGAGGCGTTACATGCGGTCGCACGCCAGTTTGAAGCATTGTTCCTGCAACAAATATTTAAAAGCATGCGTGAGGCGCAATTGGGCGAAGGCTTGTTCGACAGTGACGAAGGGGATTTTTATAAAGATCTTCTCGATAAGCAGTTGTCTATCAATTTGGCGCAAACCAATAGTTTGGGTTTGGCGGAAATGATTACCCGGCAATTGCAACAAAACGGGTTGGTGCCATCGAACCGCGTCCCGGAAAGCAACGTAGAGAAAGACCCATTGAACTTAACAGGGGAGTTCCCGACAAATCCAAACTCCTCATCAGTGAATAGCGAAGCGGCAACGGTCACGACACCGGAGTCCGATACTACTGCAATCGAAACCCGTTTCCAAGAGCGTTCCGAACGGCAGGAGAACAACTCCCACAGGTTTGAAAACCCGACGGCATTCGTAACCCGGTTGTGGCCAATGGCGCAGCGAGCGGCTAAATCCCTGGGCATCACACCCGATACTTTAATGGCGCAAGCGGCTCTGGAAACCGGCTGGGGTAAGCACATTTTGCGGCACGCAAACGGTACCGGCAGTTACAATTTGTTTAACATAAAAGCCGGTTCGGACTGGGACGGTGACACGGTGAACCTGCACGCCTTGGAATATACTGAAGCCGGATTACAGCAACAACATAGCCGGTTCAAAAGTTATCATTCCTATGATGAAAGCTTTGATGACTATGTGCGCCTGTTGCAAAGCAATCCTCGTTACAAACACGTGGGACAATCCGCAAGCGCGCAGGAGTTCACAAACAATTTGCAAAGCGCCGGTTATGCTACAGATCCACAATACGCTCATAAGATCATGAAGATTAAGGACAGTTCCTCCATGCAGCAGGCTCTGGAGGAAATGCAGCAGGCTATAAAGCTATCTAAAGGCTCGACGATAAGCAAACTAGACGCAGTGGATTAAGCAGCGGTTCTTCCACTTTGAGGTGAAAAAGTCATATGTTAAATACAGCAGTTTCCGGATTACTGGCCTTTCAAAGGGCATTGGATGTAACCAGTCATAATATCTCCAATGCCACCACTGAAGGGTATTCACGTCAACGCGTCAATTTGGCAACGCGTGAACCCGAGCGTGCCGCCAATGGTTTTATCGGTAAGGGTGTACAGGTCACCGGAGTTGACCGGGTATATGACCAATTCCTGTTGAACCAACTCAATACACGTACCGCGAACTATGGTCAATCCGATACCTATGCGCAGATTGCATCTCAAGTGGAGTCGGTATTTGCCGATCCCAGTATCGGTTTAAGCCCGGCTCTGGACCGATTCTTTAACTCCATTCATGGAGTATCCAACGACCCCACTTCCACGCCGGCACGTCAGGTAATGATTTCCGAAGCGGAAAATCTGGTTGAGACATTTCACACTCTTAACCGTCAGGTGGAACAAATAAAGAGCGGTGTGAATTCCCAGGTTGGTGTCGTGGTGACGCAGGTGAATGACCTTGCGGCTTCTATCGCCTCATTAAATGAACAAATCGTATTGCAAACGGGTGCGGCCGGCGGCCAACCGCCCAATGACCTGCTGGACAAACGGGATCTGTTAATTCATGAATTATCTGAAATTACCAACGTGACCACTGTAGCCCAGGAAAACGGCGCTGTTAATGTGTATGTGGGTACAGGGCAATCCCTCGTATTGAATGTGTCCGCGGGGCGTCTGCAAGTGAGTAACGGCGAATTTGATCCATTAAACAAACGTATCTCTTTGGTTACACCTTCAGGTTCAGTACCCATTACCGAACAGCTAACCGGTGGCAAGCTGGGGGGGTTACTTAGTGTAAAAGACGATTTACTGGAGCCGGCGCAAATGGAGCTGGGTCGTATCGCAGCCTCACTGGCCAATGTGTTTAACAGTCAACATGTTTTGGGTGAAGGTTTGAATGGCAGTACCGGTTTAAACTTTTTCACACCGGTGGATCAGACAGCTGTAGCTGCCTTACCCAGTTCGGACAATAATCCTGCCAGCGGCAATATGACCGTAACCATTAATGCAATAGGTGAACTGAAAGCCAGTGATTATCGAGTCAATTTTGACGGTACCAACTATTCGGTTCTGCGATTGTCGGATGACACCTTGGTCGATAGTTTTACCTCAGCGGATTTACCCAGAGCCGTAAGCGGTGAGGGGTTTACACTGGATATGGCCGGCGGTATCAACTCAGGTGACAGTTTTCTGGTTCGGCCGACGCGTTATGCGGCGGAACAAATAGGGATGGCAGTAACGGATCCTGCCAGTATCGCAGCTGCGCAAGTGGGTAATAATGTAGGAGACAACAGCAATGCCTTGTTAATGGCCGGTGTTCGTACGTCGACATTCATGGATAATGGTACGTCTACTGTGATGGATGCCTATGGTAACTCCGTAGCCCGTATTGGGGTTAAAACCGGTCAGGCCAAGATCAATGCATCGGCACAAAAGGCATTAATGGATCAGGCCTATGATGCCAAAGAATCCGTATCCGGAGTTAATTTGGATGAAGAAGCCGTTAACCTGTTACGCTACCAGCAGGCCTACCAAGCTGCTGCGCAGGTGATTTCTGTGGTGGATTCCCTATTTCAAACATTATTGAATTCGGTCAACCGCTAGCACGGAAGCAGAAGTTATATAGAGGTCATCTTTATGCGTGTCACTAACAAATTAATGCAATTTCGCGCCATCAATATAATGCTGGACCGACAGGCCGACTTGTCCAATACACAACAACAAATTGCCACCGGACGTGCGATATTGAATCCCTCTGATGATCCTGTAGGCACAGTTCAAATTATGCCGTTGAAGGAAATTATTGAGAAGAATCAGCAATACGTTAAAAATGCTCAAGTAGGGGAAGCGCGTCTGGATCTGGAAGACCGAACCCTGGATGGCGTTAACGACGTCCTCATTCGCATGAAGGAACTCGCTATTCGGGGAAACAACGACACTCTGTCGCAACCCGACCGTACTGCGGTGGCTATGGAGATTCGTCAAGGCATTGAAACTCTTAAAGGCCTGGCCAACACTAAAGACACCAACGGTGATTACTTGTTTGCCGGTCACGCCGTACGTACCGAACCGTTTGTTGAGAGTCCTCCCGGAAGCTATTCCTATTTCGGAGATACAGGACAACGGTTTTTGCAAATCGGCGAAACCCGGCAAATCGCTGTGGGTGATCCGGGTAACGATGTGTTTATGGACATACCGGCAGTGGGCGGTGGACTTCAAGATATATTTTCGACCCTGGATACGCTGGCCGCCACGTTTGAAGCCAATAACATTGACCAAGATTCACTGGCAAATATTGATGCCGCCATTGACAACGTGTCCACCATTCGAGCCCGTGTCGGATCACGTTTAAACTCAATTGATACACAAAATGTCATCAACGAGGAGTTGAAATTTCAGGGTGAAAAATCTCTATCGGAGATTCAAGATTTGGACATAGCGGAAGCGGTGAGTCGGCTCAATTTGCAATTGGTGGGTCTGCAAGCGTCCCAGCAAGCGTTTACTAAAGTACAAAATCTCAGTTTGTTTAACTATTTGTAAATCTAAATCACGTCCGGCAAGGTCAGATTCGTCGCTCGAACCACCGCTCTAAACCTCATGTTACTGGTCGTACTTTGACACACCCCTTCCGTTTTTATCATGCCGATGAGTGGGTGATACCACGCGGTTATGCCGTTAAGCGCCGGAAAATTTGTTAAGGACGGATCACAGAATTCCCATATATTGGCGAGTGTCGGTGGTACGATACCGGCATTAATTCCGGATTCGGAAAAATTGTAGACGATTTTGGAGAGTTGTTGAAAAATGCCCAATTCGGTTTCCACTTGATCCAATGAGACGCCGGAAAAGAACTGGGTATGGGATACGGTCTGACTCATATTGCCGCAAACTGTTTTACCGTTGCCGTCACAAGCTGCAAATAGATTGAAATCACCAATATGATTATCACTGGTTTCAATTTGATTCATTGGGGAGATCAAGCTTACCTGACTGTTGATCGTACTCGGATCCGCGCTGGTGCTTACCCAATAATAGGTACGATTAAGGGTATTAATATCGGTGTTAGTGGGGTCCTGGTAAGCGTGGACTGATACCGTCCCCGTTTGTGCATTGGGCAGAGCGAGGTCATCGTTATTTTGGGTGATATAGCGCACACGGGTATGGACACTGCCTTCCACATCCAGAGTGCTCACTTCGCGCAAAACGCTAATGTTTTGCCCACCGGCAAATTCGGGTTGTTTGATCGTATCGTTATGCCATGCCACCCTCAAAGTGCCCAGCAAGGAGGGAGCGGTGGGGGTGTTGTTATCAAAAACTTCTACGGAGTATTCGACCCAGTCGCCATCGCCATATAAAACCAAATAGTCCGTGCTGCGGTTAAAGCGTCCCTTGTTTTGATCAATATCGCCAAACAGGCCTTCGCAAGCACTCAACCCCATAACTAGCAAAACCAGCAAGACGATCGAGCGAAAGTTGCCCATTTCGCATTTTGTGTGTGGCATCAAACTGGCAAACATGAACCGACCCAAACGATTGAAAAAATTCATTATCCAATAAAATTGTAGTACTTGACCAGAATTTTTCCGGGCTTAGTGTCTCATTTTCAGGTTTGAACGTTGGTGGAAGGGTTCTACATCGCCTCAGCAAGGCAAAAAAATGCCCTCACTGGGAGGGCACTTTTTTTGATAGTGTTTTAAATCAGATTTAAGCGTTCGCTTTGCGGGTCTCGTCTTTGGCTACCTGATGGCTTTGGTAATCTTCAATGGCAGCTTTGATCGCGTCTTCGGCCAAAACCGAGCAGTGGATTTTAACCGGCGGCAGTGCCAGCTCTTCAGCGATGTCGGTGTTTTTAATGGCTCGGGCTTCATCCAAGGTCTTTCCCCGTACCCATTCGGTCAACAGGGAACTGGATGCGATGGCTGAACCGCAACCGTAGGTCTTGAACTTGGCATCTTCGATAATACCGTTTTCACCCACTTTGATCTGTAAACGCATCACATCACCGCATGCGGGGGCTCCGACCATTCCTGTTCCTACAGTGGGGTCTCCTTTCTCGAAACTGCCAACGTTCCGAGGATTCTCATAGTGGTCGAGAACTTTGTCGCTGTATGCCATTGTTTAGAATCTCCGATCTAACTTGAATGCGTATAATGCTTTACTGACTTAGTATAGAATGTCGGAATAATACTGGTTCATATACGAAATTAATAGCCTTTGAAATACATTAATTCGGCAATTTCGTTACAATTAACCAACCAACTTAGTCAAGTATAGGTTCTAGCTTATTTATCGTCAATACCTTGAATATATTTAATGCAATAATTACAACTTATAAATCAAATAATTATTTTTTGTGATGTTATAGAGCCAAAAGGATATAACCGCATTGGTTTATAAGGAACTATTAATATATGATCGCTCAACCAGGATAATTACACAAGCTTGCCATGCACTGGTTTTGTTTAAACAGGGATAATTTTTTCTAATGAGTAAAAATCCATTATTTGACCTGAATTGCCGCCGCTGTCCCAGATTGAGTCAATTCCTGGATGAGGTGGGGCGGGAATATCCCGACTATCACGCCCGCCCGGTAGAGCCTTTTGGGGTGAAAACCCCCAAATTGCTCATTGTGGGACTGGCTCCGGGTATGCATGGCGCCAACGCAACAGGTCGGCCTTTTACCGGTGATTACGCCGGTGTACTTTTATACGAAACCCTATTCAAATATGGGTTTTCCAGCAAATCCATATCAGAATCCTTGAACGATGGATTAAAGCTTAAGCATTGCCGGATAACCAACGCGGTTAAATGTCTGCCACCGCAGAATAAACCCACTGGCGGGGAAGTCACTACCTGTAACACATTTCTGCAGGCCGAAATCGCCTCATTACCCCAACAGGCAGGGCTGCTCGCTTTAGGCAGCGTCGCTCATAGCGCCATCATCAAGGCACTGAACCTCAAAGCCAAGGATTATCCTTTTGGCCACGCTCGAGTACACCAACCGGAAGCCGGCCCCTGGATCATCGATTCATACCACTGTAGTCGTTACAACACTCAAACACGCCGACTCACTGAGGCCATGTTTCATCAGGTATTTGCCCTGGCACGGGAGAGAATCGAGGCTGTCAGCGTATAGGCCATGTTCCAAGCCGGCTCTTTTGATTCCAAAGCCTTTTTAAAGCAACTCACCCACAAGCCTGGGGTTTACCGTATGCTCAACCCCGCCGGGGAGGTGATCTATGTGGGAAAAGCCCGGGATTTAAAAAAAAGAGTAGCCAGCTATTTTAAAAGTCATGAGGGCAATGCCAAAACCCGATCCATGGTGGCACAAATTGCCGATATTCAGATCACCACCACGGCCAATGAAGTGGAAGCCCTGCTGCTTGAAAACAACCTTATCAAACAGCTCAAACCCCGCTACAACATCCTGTTGCGAGATGACAAAAGCTATCCCTATATCTATTTGACCTCCCATGAGGATTTTCCCCGTTTGGCTTTTCATCGGGGTGCCAAGAAAGGCAAGGGCGAGTATTTCGGTCCTTACCCCAGTGCGGGCGCGGTGCGAGAGACGCTTAATCTGCTACAAAAGATTTTTCTGGTACGCCAATGTGAAAACAGCTTTTACCGCAACCGTACCCGTGCTTGTTTGCAATACCAAATCAAACGCTGCGCGGCACCTTGCGTCGGTCTGGTAGATAAAGCGCCTTACGCCGAGGATGTGCGTCACGCGCGTATGTTCCTGCAGGGCAAAAGCACCCAATTGGTTGATGAACTGGTACAGCAAATGGAGACCTGCTCCGAAGCCTTGAATTTTGAGAAAGCCGCCTATTACCGCGATCAAATTGCCAATTTGCGTCGTATTCAGGACACTCAACGAGTGAGCAGCAAAGCCGGGGATATGGATATTCTGGCCGTAGTGATCAAAAACGGCTTAGCCTGTGTGCAAGTGTTTTTTGTGCGCTCGGGACTCAATCTGGGCAACAAATCCTACTTTCCCAAGCAGGCCAAAGACGAGTCGGCGGAGCAGGTGCTTAATGCTTTTATACCGCAGTTTTACCTCTCACCACAGCGAGGGGGGTTTATTCCGCCGTTATTACTCAGTAATGTGGATTTTCCTGACCGGGGCTTGTTGGCGCAGGGGTTGAGCGAAAACGCCGGTCACAAAGTGGAAATCAAATGCCGCATTAAAGGAGAGAGGGCCCGCTGGCTGCAAATGGCCGAATCCAATGCCCTGGTGTCACTGGATTTTCAACTCTCCAGTAAAACCAATTTGCTCAAGCGGTTTGAGGCGCTACAGGACGCTCTACAGCTGGAAAACCTGCCGCAACGTTTGGAATGCTTTGACATCAGCCATACCTCGGGAGAGGCCACTGTGGCATCCTGTGTGGTATTGGACAGCAATGGTGCCGGTAAATCCGATTATCGTCGTTTTAACATTGAAGGGATTACGCCCGGGGATGATTATGCAGCGATGCGTCAGGCCCTGACCCGGCGTTATACCCGCTTGAAGAAGGGGGAGGGTAAGATTCCCGATATTTTGTTTATTGACGGCGGCAAAGGCCAGTTGGGGGAAGCGGAAAAAGTGTTGGAAGAACTGCAAATCGAGGATGTAATTCTCATCGGCATTGCCAAGGGAGAAAAACGCAAACCTGGTTTGGAAACCCTGTTTATCAGTGGTCGTGAACAGGCGGTGCATTTAGCTGCCCATTCCCCAGCCCTGCATTTGATTCAACAAGTCAGGGATGAGGCACACCGGTTTGCGGTCACTTCGCACCAGCAGCGGCGGGCGAAAACCCGCTCCCGGTCAGTGTTGGCCGATATTCCCGGCCTGGGTCCAAAACGCAGCCAGAAGTTACTGAAGCAGTTTGGCGGTATCCAGGAACTCAAACGGGCGGGCGTGGAAGATATTGCTAAAATTCAGGGTATAAGTACTGAGTTGGCACAGCGAGTATATGATACCCTACACCCTGAGGGATAAAGGAAGATAACAACAACTATGCATTTCAACATACCTATTTTTCTGACTCTGTTGCGCATTGTCGCCATACCGGTTTTCGTAGTGGTGTTTTACATACCCGTGTGGTGGTCCAACCTGATCGTCACTGTCATTTTTTGCGTTGCAGCCATTACGGATTGGCTTGATGGATATTTAGCGCGTAAATGGCAGCAAACTTCAGCTTTCGGCGCTTTTCTGGACCCGGTGGCGGACAAACTCATGGTTACCTGTGCGTTGGTTTTGCTGGTGGACCGAAATCCCACTCATTACCCCGGATATGTTATGGCCATTCCCGCCGGCGTCATCATCGGCAGGGAAATAGTCATATCCGCCTTAAGGGAATGGATGGCTGAGCTGGGCCATCGCGCCCATGTGGCAGTGTCCATTATCGGCAAGGTGAAGACCATGGCGCAAATGTTCGCCATCCCATTTTTGCTATATGCTCAACCAATTTATGGTATGCCCATTACCATGACCGGTTTGGTGCTCATTTATTTATCGGCAATTCTGACCATTTGGTCCATGTTTATCTATTTAAAAGCATCCTGGCCCGTCCTGAGCAAGTAAAAGTAAAATCGATGTAAAATTAGCTTGACAGCCAAGTCCTTACCAGTAGAATACGTGGCCTTGGAACGCAGCGGGAATAGCTCAGTTGGTAGAGCACAACCTTGCCAAGGTTGGGGTCGCGAGTTCGAGTCTCGTTTCCCGCTCCAATTTTCCTTGCTCATTCAAGCGGTTAAAGCGGAATGCAGCAGTTGGGACTTACCATATCCCTGTCCGACGACCTATAACGGCCGAGTGACTATGCAGCGGCCTGCAAAGTCAGGATTTTGTTACTACGGCCGGTTAGCCAAGCGGTTAGGCAGAGGATTGCAAATCCTTGGAGGGCGGTTCGACTCCGCCACCGGCCTCCAAATTCTTCCCACCCTGTTACCCCCTGTGGAAAATACCGGCGACTTGGTTTGGTTTTGTGGTTCACACGGGCGTCAGTGAAGCTTTTGCAAAATTCCCCATTTCCAAAATAAAATCAAAGTGGTTATAATGCCACTCCTTCGTAGCCCGGGTGGCGAAATTGGTAGACGCAAGGGACTTAAAATCCCTCGGATGAATAATCCGTGCCGGTTCGACTCCGGCCCCGGGCACCATCTTTCCCCTTATAGACCGAACACAAACCCAACTTAGTCTTACCTGGAAAGACGAACCGTCACGGATTCGTGCCGGTGGATGCAAACCATCCCTGGTTTGCACCCTTCGGGCGCACTGCGTGCGTCCAATTCTGTTCCAGACAGAATTGTCGACTCCGGCCCCGGGCACCATCTTTCCCCTTATAGACCGAACACAAACCCAACTTAGTCTTACCTGGAAAGACGAACCGTCACGGATTCGTGCCGGTGGATGCAAACCATCCCTGGTTTGCACCC
>Ga0224501_10000059_pt1 | contig 122993 bp, 93 predicted proteins | sample SF_Oct11_sed_USG_4_FD_169105 | JGI IMG/M metagenome (GOLD analysis project Ga0224501, IMG submission 169105) | Sediment microbial communities from San Francisco Bay, California, United States - SF_Oct11_sed_USGS_8_1 | ecosystem: Environmental > Aquatic > Marine > Sediment | place: USA...
GTAAATTCAACGACTTACGCGGCCAGACCCGGCCCACAGGGTGGCGGCCGCCGGCGGAGGCATTTTCGCCGCCACCCTGGGCTACCTCCCCACACACTCCCGCGGGAGTGCAAAGTGAAATGGCTCACACCCCAATCTTGGACGCCGGCGACGGATCCGTCCGATTCACGCCAAAAAAGACCAAGATCAAGGTGCTGGTCGACCGGCATTTCGAGCTGTGCCGCAAGCACGAGGACTACGCCCTCGGTGGCACACCGCTGGTTTCGGCCATCGGCTACTCGCTCAACCAGGACCAAGCCCTGCGGCGCTTCCTCGACGATGGCCGATTGCCGGCGACGAACAACATCTCCGAGAGGCACCTGCGCAGGCCCGCCAGCGGGCGCAAGCGGTGGCTCTTCGGTGCCAGCCAGCAATGACGGGGCCGAAGTCAACACGCTCTGCACGACCCTGATCGCCAGCTGCCACCTGCACGAAATCGAACCCGAAGCCGACCTCCGCGACCTGCTCTGCCTGTTGCCCGGCTGGCCCAAGAACCGCGTCCTCGAGCTGGCCCCCTGCAACTGGAAGCAGACCCTCGAGCAGCCCGAAACTCAGCAGCGGCTCGCCGCCCATGTCATGCGGCGCACGATCCTCGAGTTCGACAAAATCCATTCCCCACGAGCGTAGGGCGTTCGTGGGGGGCGGGGATGAACGTGCTCCCTCGAACGCTTACGGTCTGCTAGCGCCGCGCCGTCGCCGCCCACTCCACCCTCGTGAGGTCGGGCGCCCGGCCCGGGCCGGCGTCCTCGACGTCCCAGGCCGCGCTCAGGGTCGCGCCGGCGTGGGTCCAGCGCAGGATGTGCTCCTCGTCGAGCGGCGTCTCGCGTGCGAGGCGTCTGGCGCGGGCCTGCAGCCGCGCGACCGGGTCGTCGCAGTCGAGGCAGTTGAGCATCAGCGGCCAGACCTCGTAGCCGGGATCGCCCACGGCGCCCTTGGGGTCGATCACGACCCAGCTGCCATCGCCGCGCTGCAGCACGTTGTACTGGTGGTAGTCGCCGTGCATCAGCTTCACCTGCCCGTCGGGGGTGGCGGCCTGCAGCATGCGGTCGGCGTGCTCCAGATGCTCGGCGAGCGGCGTGGGGGTGCCGGACTCGAGCAGCTTACGCACCGCGCGCCCCCAGCGGCTCACGGTCCAGAAGGTGGCCTCGTCGGGTGGCGGGCACCACAGGGCCTGCATCCTCTCCGCTGCGATGGCCATGGCGCGGTCGTCGTCGTCGAGCTCGGAGAGCGGTCGCCCCGGATCGATGCGCTCAAGCAGCAGCGCGCCCAGCTCCGCATCGGCGTCGAGCAGCACGGCCATGCCGCGCCCGGCGAACTGGCGCAGCGCCGCGATCTCGCTGCGTAGCTCCTCGAGTGGCACGCCAAGCTTCAGCACCAGCGGCTCTGCGCCGCGGCGCACGCGCGCGACGAAGTGATAGGAGAGGTCTTCGTAGAGCGCTTCCAGCGTCAGCCCCCACTGTTGCAGCACCCGCTCGAGAATCCAGTGGAAGTCCTCGGCCCAGCGCGGTCCGGCCTCGCCGAAGGCGCCCAGGTTGTCCACCACGGCCTCTGGCAGCTCGACGCGGGGCATGGCGAGACCTTAGTGCGCGCGCGAGTGGATGGCACGAGCGATCCCTCGACCCGCCCTAAAAAAATCCGAATTTCAGACTACACGGCAACCGCCGCCCATCAGCGGGTCACCAGGCGGGCCGGCGAGGCGCTTCGACAGGAGCTCAAGGCCGACCCAGGCTTCCCGCCCAGCCACGCTATCGAGAAGAAGCACCGGTCCGACACGCGCTTGACGGACTACGGCGACCGGCAGTGGTCCCAGCTCTTCAACGACCGCCAGCTCCTGCACCCTGGTCACCTTGCGCGTGAGCTCAAGACGCTCCCCGACGACCAGCGCCGCGCTATCGGGCTCACGTTCAGCAACCACCTCACGACGAACTGTATGCTCACGTCCTATGCGGCCGGCTGGCGACGTCTCACACCCCTCTTCAGCATCAGGGCGTTCCGGCACGTGCCTCGCTCTGAGCGATCGAGCTGAATCCGTGGCTCGAGGGCACGGGCCGCGGCACCTTCCCAAATGCGATCCGGCAGGTGCTGCGCGCGTCGGCCTTCGCCAGGCACCGAAGGGGCCCGCGCGCCGGGGCGGCTTCCGTGAAGTCGAGGCCGTAGCACCGACGATTGCGCCCAAGGTGTTCAGCGGCAACGCGCGCGAGCTGACCGAGGTCGAGTCGAACTCTGTCGACATGGTGCTCACCGACCCTCAGCGACGATGATACGAGGCGCAGTCACGGCGCCACCCCACAACGCAAGCTCCGAGCCCAATTGGGGTACCAGTAATTTCAACCACTTGCGGCCCGAAGACAGGCCCTCGAAGCGGCGGCCGCCGGCGAGAGGGTGGCGGCCGCCACCCCAGCGCGCCCGTCAGCGCATCGAAAAATCGTTCTGGCGTGCAGTTTCGGTAGCCCGCCGTGCTGTAGGGAGGCGGAATCGTGGGGGATTGGGGCCTCAGCGGTGTAGGCAGCCTGGCATCCGGTGCCGATATGGCTGACACTGGGGGTGCCTAACGATACCTACGGTCCACGACAACTTCTTCCAGCTGGGCGAACAGCCGGAATCTCCACTCGGCTGACACCATCCAGGTAGTGGCCGACGCCTTTGTCGCCACACTGCAAGAGGTCCTGACGCACTGTCGCGGGCCAGAGGCGTGGGGCGCTGCGCCAAGTGACTTCCCAGGGTGTACGCTCAGCAGGGAGCAGTTGGACCTGCTGTACACGCGAAGTACGGAAGCGCTCTACCCCCTGTCGCCGATGCATAAGAGCTTGCTCTTTCACAGTTGGAAAGATGCGAAATCCGCCGCGTATGTCTTGCAGGAAACAAGGGAGATTGAGGGAGATGTTGACATAGATGCACTGGAACGAGCCGCGGCTCTGGTGGTCAATCGGCACGAAGTCACGCGTGCCAGCGTCGTCTACGAAGGACTCGCAGAGCCGTTGTTGAGGGTCCATCGCGAAGTCGATCACACTTGGCAGCGGCGGGACTGGACGGGGCGAAGCGAGCGCGAGCAAGAGGTGGAGTTGGCGGCGCTGTTGGAGCACGATCGGAACGAGGGGTTCGATTGGGGCTCGCCACCCCTGCTTCGTGTGCACTGCATCACGCTGGGACCGCGCAGATGGCACATCGTTTGGACGTGCCATCATCTGGTGCTTGATGGATGGTCCTTCTCCTTGGTCTTCCAGGAACCAGCGCCGACCGGTTTGAAATCGCCGCTCTGGTTCCCATCCCGGACTGGATGGCGGGCAAAGGCTACATGTCGCCTTTGTTCGCCCCGTCACAACCGCCCTATGATTACGAGCATGACTTTTCTGAGATGGTTCGTGATCCTGGGGGTCTTGCTGAACGGTTGCTCGGGCGGCGACGAGGGTGATACCGAGGGCGGTGCGAACGCCGCCGGGAGCGGTGCAGAGGACGGCCTGCCAGCATCATGCCAGAACGGCAAGCTCGACTTCGGCGAGGCCACGATCGACTGTGGTGGCAGCAAGTGCGCACCTTGCCCGGTGGGCAGCGAGTGCCGCCTCGGATTCGATGAGGACTGCGTGAGCAATAACTGTCAATGGTACCTGGACGAGGCCGCGGACAGCTTGATCACGCGCTGCGTCGACCCGGGCTGCATCGTCGATGGTTTCACCCTGGTCTGTAGCGGCGGCGCGGGCAGCGGGGACGGCAGTGATGGGGCCTCCGGCGCGGGCTGCACGCGCCAGCTCAGCGGCATCAACTCGAGCTACACCGAACAGATCGTGCCGGTGGTGGGCGACGTTCCAGCCATGCCGGCCATTCCTTCGGCGCCGCTGAAAATGAGTGACGGAAGCTGCGCCCTGCGCACCGACTGCAGCAGTCCCAGCGCCTTTACCCTGACGCTCTCGGGGCCGGATTCATGGACCGCAAGCCAAGCCAACATCGGCGAATTCGAGTGGGGCTTCGAGCGCGGTGACGACTGCCAACCCATCTTCGAGGCCAGCATGAACCCGAGCACCGGCGCGATGTTCAACATCTACCAGCTCTGGTTTCTCTACCGCTCGGGGACCCGCAGCGTCGACTTCCAGAACGTCAGCCTGATGAAGGGCACGATGATCGTCCTGTCCGACGGCAGCCTGGACTCGGTCGGCGTGCCCAGCTTTGAGGCCGGGGTGAATTTTAGCTATCGGCCTTGAGTCAGCGCCTCGGCGCTATCGGACCCGGCGAAGCACAGGTGCCACTGGCGAAGCTGGGCGCCGCACCCCCACCCGGCCGCTCACCCTCTGCCCGTCGCCCCCCTACCACCCCAAAGCTCAGCCTGAAGACCCGACGCCCGTCGCACCGAGCGCCCGAGCGCCTCGATCAAGATCCCGCGCTCACCCACGAGCATCACCCGCCGCCGCGCTCGTGTCACTGCGGTGTAGATCAACTCGCGCGTAAGAATCGGGGAGCTGTGGCTCGGTAGCATGACGAGCACTTCGTCGAACTCGGAGCCCTGGCTCTTGTGGATCGTCATGGCGAAGACGGTCTGGTGGCGGGGCAAGCGGGCCGGCGCCAGGTAGCTGATACCGGTGGCTTCGGCGAAGGCCGCCAGGGGTTCGCCGTCGGGGCCGGGCACGATAAGGCCCACGTCCCCGTTGAAGCGGCCGAGCAAGGCGTCGTTTTCGCCGATCAGGATGGGGCGGCCCATCCAGTGCTCGACCGAGGCCCGCTCGCGGCCCACGGGCGCGGCCCCGCTGGCAGGACGCTGTCCCAGCAGCAGCTGCTCCACGCGGCGGTTGATGGCTTCCACTCCCAGGGGGCCTTCGCGGTGGGCGCAGAGGATGCGAAAGCGGTCGAAGCTTTCGAGGGCAGCGCGGTGGTGGGCCTGTCGCGATTGCCCTTCTTCAGGGCCGGCCTGCAGGAGTGTTCGCACGGGTCCGTAGGCCTCGAGGATGCGGGCTTCGAGTTCGTGGCCGAGTCGGCCGCTGTGGGGGGCCTCAGGCGGGGACAGCAGCGAGACCTCGCGCTGGGCCGCATCGGCCGGCACCTCCAGAAGCGATTGCAGGGCGCGCCTGGGCTCGAAGTCTGGGGCGAGGACGGCGCGGGCAAAGCGACCGATACCGCTTTCGGCGCTGAAGCGGCGGCTTCTGTCGAGCTGCACAATGGCGTCCTGGGGGCCAGGGTCGTCCAGGAGTGAAATGTCCGAAAGGGTTTCAAGGTCGATCCCGGCCTGCTGCTTCAACTCCCGGACGAAGGCGCGCGAGAGTTCGAGGCGGCCGGAAATGGTGGGACCGCAGAGGTCGGAAAGCACGGTGCCGGCCTCGACCGAAGCGAGCTGGTGTTGGTCACCCAGGAGGATGAGGCGGGCGCCCGGGGCGACGGCATCGACCAGTTTAGTCATCAACGCGAAATCGATCATGGAGGCTTCATCGACGATGATGATCTGCTGGCGCAGGGGGCGGTCGGCGTGGTGGCGAAAGCGAGTGGGGTTTGTGGGGTCGTAGCCGAGCAGACGGTGAATCGTGCTGGGGACCAGGGATCCCAAAAACGCGTTGAGCTGCTGCACTTGCCCCGGGTGGGGCAAGGCGGCGGCGGCTTGCTCCAAAAAGCTTTCGAGGCCGCTGCCCAGCGCCTGCTGCATGCGCGCGGCGGCCTTGCCGGTGGGGGCCGCCAGGGCGACGCTGGGGCCGGCAGCATCGCCCGCGTTTTGGCTCAACCACTGGGCGTAGAGGAGCGTGAGGATGGTGCGAACGGTGTAGGTCTTGCCGGTACCGGGGCCACCGGAGATGATGGTCAGCCCCCGAAGCAGGGCCATGGCGGCGCCGAGCTGCTGGCGATCGAGCGGGGAGGTGCCTCGAGGGGTGTCATGGGCGGCGACGCCAACGGCGTCGGAAGCGCCGCTCGGCCCGTAGAAGGCGCGCAGGCCGCGTTGTAGCAGCGGGGGATCGGAGAGCCCACAGGGCTGCCGCACTCGGCTCCTGAGCGCCACTGCCAGGCGGCGCTGGTAGGTGAAATAACGGTCGGTGTAGAGCACTGCGGCGTCGAGTACGAAGGGGGCGCTGCGGTCTGCTGTGCCGGGGCGGCGGATGAGCGGGCTTTGGTCGATACGGGCGAGCCAATCGCCGAGGTGCTCGGGCCACGGCAGGGTCTCGAGGACGGTCTTGTCGCGCTCGGCTTCGAGGTCGACAAGACGCCTCAGGCCTTCGCGATCCGAAAGGTCGATGCAAATATGACCACGCGTTGGCGCCATGACCGCGAGGCAAAGTGCCAGCACCACGTCCGGATCCCGTTCATCGCAAAGCGCGGCGAGGTGGTCGACGGCGTGCAGGGCCAATGGGCTCACAACGCCCTGGATCCAAAAAGGCAGCAGGCGCGCGGCAAGGGCTTGAGCACCCGAGCGCTCGAGCAGGATCGGGAAGTCCTGGGCATCGGGGCTCATGGCCTGCGCTCCTGCGCGCCCGCGGGGCCATCGAAGACCGCGTCGAGGGCTTCGATCACCTGACGCGGGGGCTTGTCGAAGAAGCAACCATGGCGGCGGCCGGCTTGCTCGGGGGTGTCCGCTCCGACCATACCGCGCAAGAAGAGGTAGTACACGCCGCCCACGTCGCGCTCGTAGTCGTAGGCCTCGCCAAGGCGCAAGCGTAGGTAGCGGTGCAGAACCAGGGTGTAGAGGTGGTACTGCAAGTAGTAATCGTGCTGCTCCATGGCCTGACGCATGGAAGCGTGGTCGTAATCATGAATGCCCGAGCGTCCGGAATTGGCGCCGCCGAGGCGATTTGACTTGTAGTCGACAACGAAATAACGCCCGTGGTCGGCGACCGGATGACGGAAGATGAGATCGATGCGGCCGGTCATGAAGCCGGCGAGTTCGCCGAGGCCCCCGAGTCCCCGGAGGTAGTCGGCGCGCAGCGCCGGATCGTCGGCGGGGCGCGCGGCCAGGGCCTGCACCAGCCGCTCGGAGGGCACGGGACGATGGCCGCGACCGCGACGAAAGGCGCTGCCGCCAGCGACCGGGAAGTCGAAGCCGAGTTCGTCGAAGCGCGCCTGCTGCGCGACATCACATAGGCGCGCGGAGCCGAGCACCGCGCCCAGGGGCGTGCGCAGGACCTGCGTGAGCGCCGTGGTCAGCAGCTCGAGCCAGCGCGCGGTATCCATGCCGTGACTTTGCAAGGTGGCGCCGATGAGCGCGCGCAGGGGCTCGGGGCCCTGCTCGGGGGGACGCTCGGGCAGGGCCCAGGTGAAATCGGCGTGCTCGAGAAGGGTATGCAGAAAGATGCCCGTGTCGCGTCCAGCCGGAAAGCTTGCAAGCGGAAGCGGCGAGGCCTCTGCCTCGGCAAGCGCAGAAGCGAGCGCGGGTGGCTGCGCAAGGTCCTCCAGCACAGCGAAGGCGTCGACGTCGATGCCTTCGCGCTCCTGCTCGGCCAGGTGCGTGGGTCTGTGGCGGGTGAGATCGGTGTAGCTGCTGCGGCGCCAGATGGAATCGAGGCCGTCGCGCTCGAAATCGCGGGTGCAAAGCTCGGGGGCGGCATCGGTGGAAGCCGGCAGGCGCAGGCCCCTGGGTGCAGCTGCAGAGCTCAGCGAAATATGGCCATTGGAACTCGATGCCAGCTGCTGTAGCTCCCAGAAGCGCGCCTCGCCGTCACCGTCGCAAACGCGCGCGGTCGCGATTTCGATGCGGTCGGCGCCGGCTTCGAGGTTCTCGCCAGCGTGAAAGACCGGCGCCAGTGCCGAGTGTTCGAGCCCCTCGAGATGACCCACATGCACCACCGTGCGCAGACGCGCCCGCGTGAGCGCCACGTAGAAGAGGCGGATGGCTTCTTCCTGGGCTTCGCGTACGGCGCGGCGGTGGGTCTGTCGCCGCGCGTCGGGGGCGCGCAGGTCGCAAACGCGGGCAGCCGGGTCGGCTTCGCCGGGGGCGACCAGGGCCGCTGCGCTGGCCTGGGGCAAACGGCTCCAGAAGGAGAAGGGCACAAAGACGATATTGAACTGCAATCCCTTGGCCTTGTGCACGGTCATGATCTGGACCGCGTCGCCGTCGGTCTCCAGCCGCAGCTCGAGACGCTCGGCCTGCATTTGGCCGCGCTCGGACTCGTTGCGCAGCCAGGACAAGAGCCCTTCCAGACCCAATCGGCCGCGGTGCTCGGCCTCGTGCAGCAGCTCGGCCACGTGCATCAAGTTGGTCATGGCGCGTTCGCCGCCGCGCTGGGCGAGCAGGCGCGGGGCGACCCCTTCTTCCTCGAAAGCAAGACGCACAGTGGCCATCAGGCCGTGGCGGCCGTGATGCTCGCGCCAACGGGCCAGGCGAGCGACGAAGCGATTCCACTCGGCCAGGGCTTGTGGCGCTTCGGCATCCAGGGCGCGGATCAACTCCGCATTGCGGCCGAAGAGATCACTGGTGGCCACCACGCGCGCGGCACGGTCGTCGCCCGGGCTCGCCAGCGCTTGCAGCCAGTGCAGCAGGTCCTGGGCCTGCTCGGAGCCGAGCACGCTGTCGGTGCCCTGCAGCACCGAGGGCACCGCGGCCTCGGCCAATGCCGACGACAGCGCGCGCGCCTGCTGGCCGGTGCGCGTGAGAATGGCGATGTCGCCCGCGTGCAGGGGTCGAAAGCCGTCGCCGTCGCTGCCCTCGGCGCCCGGGTCCTCGATGCGCAGGGGAGACTGCAAGAGTTCCACAATCTCGTCGGCCACCGAGGCGGCCAGGCGCGGCACAATGCGATGCCCCGAGACGGCCTCGTCGTCGCCCTCGCGACCTTCCAGGCTGGCATCGACGAAGCGCAGCTGCAGCGGGGCGCTACTGGGCAAAGACCATGGGCGACCGGGAGCGAGGCGATCGCCCTTTTGTGCGGCCTGCACGCGCACATAGTCGATGCCTTCGGCGCCGAAAAAGCCTTCGCGCGCCATCATGTGATTGAGCGCTTCCACGTAGCGGGTGTCGGAGCGGTAATTTTTCTCCAGCGTAAAGACGCGTTCTTGAGCGGCGCGCTTGGCCTCCAGATAGACGTGCACGTTGGCGCCGCGAAAGCCGTAGATGGCCTGCTTGGGGTCGCCGATCAAAAAGAGCCGCTGCTCGGGGCCGGAGAAGAGCGTCTGGAAGATGGCCCACTGCTCGGCGTCGGTGTCTTGAAACTCGTCGATCAACGCCACCCGCAGGCGCTCCCGGACCGCTTCGATGAGCGCGCGGCGGCCGGCGTCCGTGGCCTCGCGCGCCAACACGCGCGACAGTCCTCCCATCAGGTCGGCGAAGGATTGCACGCGCGCTTGCTCACAGCGGGCTTCGAACTGCTGACGCACCCAGCGCGCGAAGCGCGCGCGCTCGTGGCCGACGCGGTCGGGGATGAACGCACCGAGCGCAGCGATGGCGTCGAGGGCGGGATGCTCGGGCGACGCCTGCTCGGGAGCGAGCTTTTCAGCGAGCTTTTTGGGGCTGAAATAGTCGAGGGGCTTCTGCGGCGGTGGATCGAGCCAGTCGGGGTCGCCTGCGAGCCAGTCGCCCAACGCCTGAAGTTCGGCGGCGGCCTTCTTGGCGTTGTAGGTCGCCTGGCGGGGCTTGAAGAGGCCCTGCTTCTTCCACTGCTCAAAGGCCTGGGGTAGCTCCTTGGACCAGCCGCCCTCGAGGCTTTGGCGCAACGCTTGAAGTTGTGCGCGCCAAAGGGGCTCGGTCGCGGAGGCATCGGGGGTCGGCAGGATCGCCATGCCCGGTTCGCGCAGCACTTCGCGCGCGATGGCGCCCAGGGTGTTCCGGTTGTACTTGCAGTCCTCGACCAGAAAGCGGTGGCGCCGCCCGTCGCCGGCGTAGAGTTCGCGTGACAACCAGTCGTCGACCATCTCGGCGAGCAAAGGCGTCGTATCCTCGATCAACTCCAAGTCAAAATCGGCGCGGGCCTCGAAGGCGTGCAGCTGCAGGATACGCTGGCAGAAGCCGTGGATGGTGCTGATGAGGCACTGATCGAAGCCTTCGAGGGCACGCAGCAGTCTCTGGCGATGCACGCGCTGGGATGGGTCATCTTGCGCCCCCTGTGCATCGAGGGCTTGCAATGCCTCGCGCAGGCGGCTGCGCACGCGGTCTTCGAGTTCTTCGGTGGCGGCGCGTGTGAAGGTGACGACCGCGATGCGGTCGATGGCGATGCCCTCTTCGACGATGAGGCGCACGATGAGCGATGTGATGGTGTGGGTCTTGCCCGTGCCGGCGCTGGCCTCGAGCACCGTGATGCTGCCCTCGGGCAGCTCCTGGTCGGAGGCGAAGACGCGCAGGGACAGGTCGCCGGGGGGGCTCATGGCTCCTGCTCCACGAGCCAGTGTTTGACCACGCTGGTGGTCCTGCGACAGGCCCAGGCCGCCCGCCACAGCTGCAGCGAAAGGCGGGCGAAGTCGGGGTCGACGTCGTCGCTGCCCGGACGCCGCAGGGGGCTTTGGCCGGAAAAGACGCGGGCGATGTGCGGCTCGTCCAAGTCGCCAGCGCGGTCCTGGGGGCCGTAGGCCGCTTCGAAGGCCTGCTCTGCATCGCCCAGGGCCACCGCCAGTGCCTGCTGGAGCTCGGGGTCGAGCCTGGCGCCGGGCTCGAAGGCATCCTCGGCAATGACTTCGAGTTTGGAGAGCTTTTTGGCGAACGCGTAGGAGGCGTTGGGGAAGAGGGGGATCGGCTGTCTGCAGCCGCGCCGGTAGATGGCGACCAGGGCTTCGAGCTGCGCGTGGGCGTCGGGCGGGGTCTCGAAGCCTATCAGGGTGGTCTTGGGCGCGCCGCCCACGAAGCCGCCATAGACCACGGCCGCGCGCGTGGTCGCCGCATCGCTCTGGCTGGCGGCGAGCAGGGCGATCCAGGCACCCACCGTGTTGCGATGGCTTTCGCTGCTTCCAAACTGCAGCTGCAGGAGCACCTCGCGCTGGAGGATCTCGAGACTCCCCCTGAGGCAAACGCCCCCGACGTCGAGCTCGAAGGGGCGCGCGGGGGCTCGAGCCCTCGGCGCACCGGCAGCATCGATCAGGCCCGCCTTGTGCAGCATGTCCTCGGCGACCGCCGCCTCGCGTGCGGCCAGGGACCTGCCCGCATAACCCAGGGGCAAACGCCCCTCGGCGGTCACTTCGGCGATCGCCGCTTCGGCGGGCTGGCCGCGCAGGCGCGCCTCGACGATGGCCTTGCGCAGCGACCAGCGGGCGAGCGCGTCGAGACCGATGGCTTCGCGATCCTCGAGTTCGCGTTCGTAGTCACGCAGGTCGATGCGCATGTGCCGGCGCATCAGGTGGGCGGTGGGCTCGCGAAAGAAGGCGATCAAATCTTCGAGTTCGATGGTGCTCCCTGTGCGATCGTCGACGGCAGCATCGGGCGCTGCTACGGCCATGGTGAAAAACGGCGGGCGCAGGGCCTGTTCGCCGGGACGGGCGATGGCCTCGGCGCCGGCGCGCAGGCTGCGATCGAAGCTAAAGGGCCTAGGCGTTTCGGGATGGCGCGGGTCGCCATGACGCGGTGTGAAGGCGCTGGGTGAAAAAGCCTGCAGCGGATGATCGAAGCTCAGCGCCTCGCTGGGGCCGCGTGTGTCATCTGCTGCCGTGCAAAAGGAGTCGTCGATGCAGTCGCGCAACTCGCCGATGGGCACGCAGGGTGGGCGCAGCTCGCCGTCGTGGGGATCGCGCCCGGAGTACAGCACCAAAAGGCGCTGGCGCGCGGCCAGGATCGCCTCGAGCACGAGCTGGCGGTCCTCGTCGCGCAGGTCGCGATCGCCCAGGCGCGGGGCCCGTTCGATGGCGTCGAAGCCGTGACCGCGGCGCGCGCGGGGCAGCGCGTCTTCGTCCATACCGAGCAGACAGATCACGCGGTAGGGCACCGAGCGCATGGGCTGCATGGCGCACAGGGTCAGCGCGCCGCTCTGTTCGCGCGAGCCGGCCGAGGGCGCTTCGATGGCATCGGCCAGGGCCAGGCGCAGTGCCGGCAGCGACAGCGTTCGCGCGCAACCGGCCAGCTCGGTTTCGGAGACCAACGCAGCGATGGCTTCGCGCACGGCCCGCTGATGCCAGGCGTGCACGTCTTCGATGCGCGTCAGGGCTTCGAGCAGCTTGAGCAAAGCTTGCGCCCATTCATCCATCGGGCGCGGGGCCTGCAGCTGCTCGGCGAGGGCAAAGAGCATGTTGCAGAAGCTCGCCAGGCGGCCCACGCGCTCGCTGCCGGTGCCCTCGATGGCGTCGAAGGCGCGCACCTGTGTGGGACGGCCTGCGGCGTCCAGGCCCGACAGCAGGCGGCCGTCGTCGGCCTGCACCACGCCCAACATCAAGCGCCGCAGACCAAAACGCCAGGTGCTTTGCTCGTCGTCGGGTTGCTCGAAGTGGGCGCGGTGGGCGCCGTCGCGGCCCCAGCGGATGCCGCTGTCGGCGATCCAGCCGCGCAAAACACTCAGATCATCGCGATCGAGCTCGAAGCGGGCGGCGACGGGCTCGAGCGCGAGCAAGTCCAGCACGGCCGAGGCCTCGAAGCGGCCGTCGATCAACTCCAGGGCATGGAGCAGGGCGTCGGCCACGGGGTTTTGTTGGCGCGCGCCGAGATCGCTGATCGACAGGGCGATGCGCGGAGCGCCAAGCGACCCCCAGGCATCGGGGCCCGCCTGCGGCCGGCCACCCTGCAGGGAGCGCTCGAAGCGGCCCTGGGAAAAGACCGCGTCGCACAGGGGCGCGTAGCGCTCGAGGTCGGGGGTCATGATCAGAATATCGCGGGCTTCTAACTCAGGGTCATCAGCCAGCAGACCCAGCAGAAGCTCGCGCAGCACCTCGACCTGGCGGGTCGGACCGTGGCAGCGGTGGAATTGGATCGAGTCGTCGCCGGGCTCGAGGCGGTGACCCGGTGGCGGCGGCAGGCGCGCGGCCAGCAGGTCGGACTGCAGACGCCCGAGGGCTGGCACGCTGGACCTGGCGTCGGCAAAGGCGCGCTCGACATCGAAAAACGCCGGGCTGTCCTGGTAACCGTCGGACTGGGCTTCGAGCACGATCTGGAAGTCACGCGTCAGCCGTCCCAGGGAGATCAACAGCGGGTGAAGGGCGAGTTCCCCGTCGGGGTCCAGGGTGGTGTCGACCTCGTCGCGGCCGAGCTGCAGCCAGCGGGCCGAGCGCGACAGGCGCGGGGCGATCAGCTCCGCCCAATAGACATGGGAGGGCGTGAGCAGAAACAACTCCACGTCGATGCGCGTGGCGGCCGCTGACAGCAGCGACAGCCAACTGGGAGGCATGGTGTTGACGCCGAAGAGCCTCAGGGGCGCCTCGAGGTCAGCACAGGGCGCGCCGCTGCGCAGGAGGCGCTCTGCCTGCAACAGGCGACTGGCGCGGTGCAGATGCTGGGGGTGGTGCTGTTGGATCGCATGCCACAGGGCGGCCTGCCAGCCCAGGTGCTCGCCGGCCTGGGCGGGCGCCGGGCGTTGACCATCGCTAAACGCCAGGGCCAGCTCGGGGCGATAGGCCGCGTACTGATCGAAGACATCGGCCAGCTGGCGGCACAGGCCCAGGAGCTTGGGTCCGGCCGGCCCGTGCCAGTCGTCGAGATAGCCGGCGACGGCTTCGAAGCCCGGCTGCTCGACGAGCCCGGGAAGCACCTCGAGCAACGCCCAGCGCAGGCTCTGGGGCCGCCACAGATCGGGGCGCGCGCCGCCAGCTCCCGCGGGCGCCGCCTGGGGCTCTTGCAGAACCTGATCGAGCAGGCGCTGGATGCGAGCGGCGGGAAAGGGGAACAGCACGTTGGCGCACAGGCCCAGCTGCTCGGCCAGGCGGTGACGCAGCCAACGCTCCATGCCCGGGTGGGCCACCACCACCTCGACGGGCTCGAAGGGATCGGCCGGCGGCGCGCTGCGTAAAAGCTCGCCGAGAATCTCGGCCAACACTTCGATGCGATTGCTTCGGTAGACGCGCAGTCCTGGCATGTCGCCGCCCCGGGCGCGGGCACAATAGCGCAGGTGGCGACCGGCGGCAGCGGCGCGAGGGCTTCGAAGCGTCAGGGCTCGCGGGACTCGGCTCCGCGTCGTGGGGCCTCGGGCGCCGGACGGCGGGCCTCGAAGCGCCGTAGCGCCGCCTCCGCACGCTCGCGCTGCAGGGCCTCGCGCCTGCGCACGGCGCTCACATCGAGCGACTCGCGCGCCACCCGGGCGCGGCCCACGGCCAGATCTCGGCGATCTTCCATCTGCTCTCGCAGCCGATCGAGGGAGCCGTCACCCAGGCCCAGCTCGCCTTGCATGTCGGCGGCCAGCTCGCTGAGATCGGCCAGCGCCTGCTGCACGCGGGCTTCACCGATGCTGCGCTTGAGGGCCTCGAGCTTTTGGCGCGCGGCATCGACAGCGACCTGGCGCGCGGAAACCAGGTCGGCGTAGTTGGCTTCGGCGGTGTCGAACTGGCGCTTGCATTCCGACAGCTCGTCGGCGATCGCCTCCATGCGTAGGGCGTCGCTGGCGGCGGCCTGGCGATCGCCGTCCTCGAGGCGCGCAGCGACGCGGGCTTCGAGCTCGGCGCGCTCGTCATGCAGGCGCCCGTGTTGGCGGCGCAAGCGTTCACAGACGGCGGCGTAGCCGGCCAGGGTGCGGTTGTAGGTGGCGACCTGACGGCGCAGGCCGGCGCGCTCCTGATCGAGCAGGGCCTCGGCGTGGTGGGCTTCGAGCTCACCGAGGTGCGAGCCCACCACGGCGCGCCAGAGCTTATTGATACGTGTTGCGATCATTGAAAATAACTCCTGGTTTTGGTCGACGAATGGCTTCAGGACGGTGCGTACTCGCGCAGCATCTTCTCGGTGCGGGCGGCGCTGATCTTGCTGGCGAGCCGCTCCTGCTCGTGGGCGTCGCGCAGGGTCTTGGCCAGGCCGAAGGCCGACGAGACGGTGAAGTAAAGACCCATCAGCAGGTAGCCCTTGATCCAGTTGTCGAGCGGCAGATAGAGCACGCCGCCGGTGGTCAGGGTCAGGGCGATGGCGAAGGCGGCGATCACCTGAAAGCGCCAGGCGCCGGAGTCATCGTGGTGGTTGGTTTCCATGGTCGTGGTCCTGTGCTGACTGTGGCCGGCGTGCGTCGCCGGACTCGCCAGAGTGCGAATGCAGCGGGCGTGCCAGCCGCCTGCGACCTCCCACAGGGCGAAATTCCGCGGCGTTCTCGAACAAATCAGCGCCGTTTTTGAAGCCATCTATACATCTAATGATCATCATTGAGCGGCATACGTACAGCGGCTAGAGCTTGCCTCACGGATCGGGGCGTGCTCTGCTGCGGTCGATTCGATGCGCATTTGGGGTCCACCGCGAGCGGGCGCGATGGTGCTGCTGGCCGCACTCTCGGGTGTGGCAAGCGGCGCTGCCGGACAGACCGGCGTCGGTGCCGAAGCCCCGGCACAGCCGCAGCAGCCGGTCCTGACGGAAACGGGCGAAGCCGCCGCGGTCGCCGATCCGGACGGGCAGACCGCGATCGCCGACGCCCCTGCGGCCACATCCCCGGACCCGGCCGCGCCCGTCGACGCCCTGCTGGCCGAGGCCCAGGCGGCGATCGCGGACGGTCGTCACGAAGCGGCAGCCGGTCCCTTGGCCCGGGCCATCGCCCTGGACGCCGGACGCGCTGAAACCTGGGCCCTGCTCGCCCACCTCGAAACCCTGCGCAGCCGTCCGGTCGACGCCCAGCGAGCCTACGAGCGGGCGCTGGCAATCGACCCGGAATGGGCCGAGTTGCACGCGCGGCTGGGTCACGCGCGCGCAGCGGCCGGAGACCACCTGGGCGCGCGCGCTGCCTACCTGCGTGCGCTCCAGCTCGAAGCCGGCAACGAAACCGCACGCTGGGGCCTTCAGGCGCTACCCGCGCCGCGGCTTCAACCCCACGCGGCAGCACCCGACGCCGACTCTGACGGCGAGAGCGGATCCATCAACTACCGCCTGGAGTTATCGCTGGCCTACGCGGCCGGCCCCTCCTTGCTCTTTACGGCCGGCGCCCTCGGAGGTAGGTTGGCCACCGACGACGTCATGGCAGGCCTCGTGGTAACTGCGATCGCTCTTCCGGCGACGGTGCACTGGATCAACCGTCGAGTGGGCCACGGTTTTGCCGCCCTGCTGGGATGGCCTGGGTTCACTCTCGGTGGAGCGCTGCTGGGGGTCCTGTTCGTCAAAGATTGCGGCGGGGGCTTTTGCGAGCTGGGGGGCCTGCTCATCGGCGGCCTCGTCGGTGCCATCAGCTGGCCGATCCTGGACATCATCGCGTGGGGCGAATACACGCCTCCCAGGCATCAGCGCACCCAGGCCAGCGCAGCTGCTCAACTGGGAGTGTGGGTTTTGCCCACGGCGAATTCGGCACGGGCCGGAGTGGTGGCGCGGTTCTAGTCACCTGTGTCAGGTTAGGGCTCGCGAAATAAGGTTGCCAAGTCGGCTTCGAGGCGCCCGTCCGGCAAGGCGCGACGCCGCGCGAATACTCTATGTATTTGAAGGCGGCGCAACGCAGCTGGGCGGGATGGTTCGGAGTCGAGTTGGTAACCTTATTTTGCGGCGGCTCCTTAGCGGCGGCCCTCGCATGTTCAGGGGATTTGTAGGCTTCGTCGACCGTCTCGAAAGGGACCCACCCTGCCGTCGACGCCCGCCAAACCCTACAACTCCCCTGCCCGGCGCGATCTTCCACCGCTACCCTGACACAGTCGTGCGAACCAGGATCGCGGTGCCGGCGGCGGCGACGCAAGGCGGTCGTGGCGAGTATGCCCGCGACGGCCAAGATGCCCGCGCCTGGCCCCTTGGAACTCCCATGCGCATTGCTGCCGGCGCCAGAACTCGCAGCTGAACCATCGACAAAGCCGCCACAGCTCGAAGCCGCAACGCTGCCGACATCGATGCCAGAACACAGCGGCGCGCGTCGGCTTCAAATGGGACGGGAGCCCGGAGCCCTCGACGCGCGATGGGCGATAGGTTTCGCCGACTCGGGCGAGGTTGGGAGCACAGCCGGCGCCCCTCGCTCCGGCTTCGGAGCTTGATTGGCTGTTGTAGCGACCGGCGCCTCGGCGGCAGCACCCTCAGTCCGGCAGCGCGTACTGCACCAGGTAGCGCACCCGCCCCTCTTCACACCCCAGCAGCGTGACGCTGCCCTGGCGCTCGGTCAGCACCAGGAAGTACTCCAGGGCGTAACCCAGGGCCGCCAAGTAGGGCTCGGCGGCCAGGCACTGGGGCGGCACGCCCTCAAAGACGACCTCGGCGCGCCCGGGTGCCTGCTGCGGCACCCGCATGGCCCCGGTGCCACGGAAGGCCAACCGGTAGACTCCCGGCGCCCAGCGCACCACCGCCGCTGGCCCCAGACCGAAGGCGCCGATGGTCATGCGTAGGATCCGCCCCCACAGCGGCGAGCCCAGGGCCGCACCCATGGTGTCGAGCACCAGCGCCCGGGTGCACTCGGCGCCACCCAGCTCGAAAGCCAGCTCACTCATGGCCAAGAGGTGCTCGATGGGCAGCCATTGCAGGCCCCGGGCACGCTCTAGCTCCGCGCGGCTGTCGGCCAGGCACTGGCGAGCGCGGGCGGCCAGGGACGGATCGCCCGCCTCCAGGGCCGACCAGGCCAGCGACAGGTAGTGGGCGCGCACGGCGGGCGCGGGCGCGTCTTCGGAACGGCGCGGCACGCTCCCCCAATACGCCCCGAAGCGGCGACCGTCGATGCGCCGAGCCGCGGCTTTTGGTTCTTTGCGGACTTTTCTTCGGTGGCGCCCAGATTCCCATGGCGTGGACAGGCGCTTCGTAATAAGCCGTGCCCGCATGGAGGAGGTCCTGGTCGAGTCCGAAGCGCTGGCGCAGGCGGCGGATGAAGCGCAAAGCCGCCCCGGCTGGCGCTTGATCCGCCAGACCGCCTGGGAGCAGCGCGGGGGCCTCAGCCTGGGCGTGCTCGCCGGCCTTTGCTGGACCGCGGGCAAGGTGGCGGTGCCGAACCTGGTCAAGCAGGCCATCGACCGTGGCATCGGCAGCGGCTCCAACGACGCGATCCTGAAGTGGGCACTGCTGGTGGGCATCGCCGGCCTGATCTCCGCGCTCTTCACCGGCGTTCGCCGCTACATGGCCTTCCACGAGGCCCGCCGCGCCGAGCGCCGACTGCGGCTGCGCATGTTCGCGCACATCCAGCGCCTGCACTTCGGCTTCCACGACCGCACCCAGACCGGCCAGCTGATGAGCCGAGCCAACACCGACTTGCAACAGGTCCAGGGCCTGATCACCATGGTGCCGCTGACGGTCAGTAACCTGGTGACGGTGCTGGCGGTGACCGCGGTGATGGCAATAACCGAGCCGCTTCTGGCGCTCTTGGCCCTGGGGTCGCTGCCCTTCGTCAATCTGCTGGGCAAGCGCTTCTCCAGCGCCCTGCACCCGGCCGTGCGCGGCTTACAGGAAGAGTCGGCGCAGCTGGCGGCGGTGGTCGAGGAGAGCGTGGCCGGGGTGCGCGTGGTCAAGGGCTTCGGCGCCGAGCCGCTGCAACAAAAACGCCTGGAGCGCGAGGCCGACGACGTCTTCGGCATGGCCATGCAGGCCGCCTGGGTGCGCTCGACCTACCTGCCAGCCATCGAGCTGATCCCGAACCTGGGTCTGATCATGGTGCTGGGCTACGGCGGCCATCTGGTGCTCGAGGGTTCGCTGACCATCGGCAACCTGATCATGTTCAACTTCTACGTGATCCTGCTGGTCAACCCCCTGCGCATGCTCGGTTCCATCATCGCCCAGGCCGAGCGCGCCTCCGCCGCCGCCGACCGCGTGGCCGCGGTGCTGTCCACCGCACCGCTGATCGTCGACCCGAAAACAAGCCGCGCACTGCCGCAGAGCAACGTCGCGGCCGGTCCGGCGCGCGGCGAAGTGCGCTTCGAGGGCGTGCGCTTCGGCTACGGACCTGCAAATACCACGGACGACGGCCGGGCCGTGCTCGAAGGCTTCGACCTGCACGTCGAGGCGGGCACGTCGGTAGCCATCGTCGGCGCCACCGGCTGCGGCAAGAGCACCGTGGCCAAGCTGATCCCGCGCTTCTACGACGTCTGGGACGGGCGCGTGTGCATCGACGGCGTCGACGTGCGCGAGCTGTCGCTGCCGGAGCTGCGCGGCGCGGTGGGCCTGGTTTTCGAGGACACGTTCTTGTTCAGCGACTCGATCGCCAGAAACATCGCCTTCGCCGACCCCGACGCCAGCGCCGAGGCAATTGAGCGCGCCGCGCGCCTGGCCGGCGCCGCCGACTTCATCGAGGCCCTACCCGAGGGTTATGACACGCCCATCGGTGAGCGCGGCTACTCGCTGTCGGGCGGCCAGCGCCAGCGCATCGCCATCGCGCGGGCGATTCTGCACGACCCGCGCGTGCTCTTGCTCGACGACGCCACCTCCTCGGTCGACCCCGACAAGGAGCACGAGATCCGCGAGGCCATGGCCGAAGTCATGGGCGGTCGCACCACCATCGTCATCGCACACCGCCCCGCCACGGTGGCCCTGGCCGATCGGGTGGTGCTGCTGCAGGACGGACGCATCGCCGCCGAGGGCACCCACGAACAGCTGCTGCGCGAAAACCCGGCCTACCGCAAGGTCCTGGCGGCCGACGCGCCGGAGGCCAGCCCGTGAGCCAGCCCGCACGCGATCCCTCGCGGCAAGCGGTCGCCCACGCCGGCGCCGCTGGTGCCGATCTATCGGTCCTGGAGGTGCTGCGCCGCACCACGCGTCTTCTACAGCCCCACCGGCGCGACGTGCTGATCGCCCTGGGCCTGATCATCGCCTTCACCGGCGCGGCCCTGGCCGGCCCTTTCATTATCAAGGTCGCCATCGACGAGGGCATCGAGGCCGGCTCGGTCACGCATCTAAACTTCGCCATCGGCGCCTACGTTCTGGTCAAACTCTCGGCCTACGTGCTCCACCGCTACCAGATCCGTGTGCTCAGCCGCGTCGGCGAGAGCTTCCTGCGCGACTTGCGCGTGCGGGTCTTTGCCCACCTACAGCGGCTGTCGATGCCCTTCTACGACCGCCAGAAAGCCGGCGTACTGGTCTCGCGCATGACCTCCGACGTCGACTCGCTGCAGGAGCTGGTGCAGACGGGCCTGATGATGCTCATCAGCAACGGCCTGCTGTTCCTACTTTCAGCCATGGTGCTGACAGCCGTCAGCTGGCAGCTCATGCTCAGCTGCCTGGTCGCGGTACCCTTCGTGCTTTTGGCGTCGGTGAAATTCGCCCGCGACTCGCGCACCACCTACACCCTGGTGCGCGACCGCATTGCCAACACCCTGTCGCAGCTGCAGGAGGGCATCACCGGCGTGCGCGTGATCCAGGCCTACGCTGGCGAGGCCCACACCCGCGACCGCTTCGCCCAGGCCAACCACGATCTCTTTGGCGCCCACATGGCCGCCACCCGCCTGCAGGCCTGGTACCTGCCGGTGATCGAATTCGCCGGCACCGGCACCACCGCGCTGGTGGTGGGCGTGGGCGGCTTTCTCGTGCACCAGGGCAGCGCCACCATCGGCACCGTCACCTTCTTCATCCTCACCCTGAGCAACCTCTTCGAGCCGATCCAGCAATTCAGCCAGCTGTTCAACCAGGTGCAGTCGGCCAGCGCCAGCCTGCGCAAGCTCTACGGCCTGCTCGACACCGAGGTCGATGTGCCCGAGCGCGAAGATAGCTGCGAGCTGCCGGAGCGGGGCCCGATCGAGGTCCAGGGTTTGAGCTTCAGCTACCACCCCGACGGCCCGCGTATCCTCGAAGGCGTGGACCTGAGCATCGCCCCGGGCGAGCGCCTGGCCCTGGTCGGTCCCACCGGGGCGGGCAAGTCCACGCTCGCCAAGCTCATCGCCCGCCTCTACGACCCGACCGCGGGTCAAATCACCTTTGGCGGCGTGGGCCTGCGCGACGCCAGCGCCGCCTCCCTGCGCAAGCGCATCGTGGTGGTGCCCCAGGAGGGGTTTCTCTTCAACGCCTCGATCCGCGACAATGTGCGCGTGGCCCGTGGTGACGCCAGTGACATCGAGGTCGAGGCGGCACTCGCGCGCATCGGCGTGCTCGAGCGCTTCGCGGCGCTGCCCCAGGGCCTCGACACCCAGGTCGACGAGCGCGGCGCGCGCCTGAGCGCCGGCGAAAAGCAGCTGGTCTCGCTGGCGCGTGCGGCGCTGGTGGATCCGGCCGTGCTGATCCTGGACGAGGCCACCAGCAGCCTCGACCCCGGCACCGAAGCCCTCGTCGACAGCGCCATGCAGGAGCTGATGCAGGGGCGCACCGTCATCGTGATCGCCCACCGCCTGGGCACCGCCGAGCAGGCCGACCGCGTGGGCGTCGTCGCAGGCGGACACCTGGCCGAGCTGGGCAGCCACGACGAGCTGGTGGCCCTGGGCGGCCACTACGCCAGCCTTTACGACAACTGGCAGGCGGGGCTATCGGCCACAGCGGGTGCCGCCGCCGAGGCGTGAGAGGCATCGGACTCAAAAAGTCGTTTCAGAAGAGTGCTTCAGAAGACCGATTCAAAAGACCACACCCACCTCGCACGGAAAGCGCACCTCGAGCAGCAAGTCCTCGCCGCTCTTCAGATCCTGGCAGGCCTGACCGAGCAGCCGAATGTGGCGCGGGCTGCTCAACTCCCAGCCATCGGCGCCGCCGCACTCCAGGGCCTTGCCATTGATGGTCACCGTCCCCAGGCACGCGTCGCCGGTGACGCTGCCATTGAGCTGCACCTCGCAGCCGAGCTGGGTACCGACAATATTGGTGAGCGCGGCACGCAGACTGCTGTCGTCGCCGGCCACCCAGTATTCGGCGTTGGCATCGCCGGGGCCGCGGCCCAGGCCGGCGTTGGCGACCGCCTGTTGATGCTCGGCGCTGACGGTGCCGGCGCCCACGCTGATGATGAAGGTGCGAATGCCCAACGAATAGGCGCGTTCGGTGGCGGCTATGGCCTCCTGCTGACCGTTTTGCGGATCGAGCTCCTCGCAACGATCGGGCTCGCCGTCGGTGGCAAGGATGAAGACGATGGGGTTTCCCTCGGCGTCCGGATCGGGGGTGGCAAGTCCCAGGTCGTCGATGATGCGATCGATGGCATCGCCGGTGGGCGTGTCCTCGATCACATCGGCGTTGCGATAGATGTTGGCGATGGCGTCGTAGTTGTCGAGGGACGGGGCAACGGTCGTCACCATTGGGCATTCACCGATGGGCTCGGGATTGCTGCCGCCCGACTCGGCCGAAAAGAGCGCCAGGCCGAAACGCACCTGGGACTGCAGGTCTGCGATCAGGCCGTCGGGCGAGGTCAGCAGGAAATCGCGCAGCACATCCCAGCGCGAGCGATCGCCCTCGAAGGCCTCGCTCATACTCGAACTCTGATCGACGATCAGGATCACGGTGGGCGTCACGCGACTGGCGCGCACTGTGGTGTCGGCGCAGGTTGAAGAGGGAGTGCCGCCGGACGCGCTGGCCCCGGCAGAGCCGGGAGTGCCCGTGCTGACATCGATGGGATCGGCATTGCCGAAACCGCCATCGGGAACGGCGGAACTCGAGCCCGAACCCGAGCCGCTGCTGTCGTCACCGCCGCAGCCCAGCGCGAGCAACACAAGCCAAATCCCCAGAGTCGCCCGCCGTGCCATCACTGCCTCCATTCCGTGTCGATACCCGGGGAGGCTAGCGCAGAGTGGCGGCGGGCAATAGTCGCGGGCATCTACCGGGGCGTGCCGAAGGGGGGAGCGATTCGTTCCCGGGCCCCTGGAGGCGACCCGGAGTTGGCCCCATGGACCACCTCAAGACACCGTCCGCGCGGTCGTATCAGGTGTAGGTGCGTGGACCCGAGAGAGATTCCGGCGGTCTGACGCGCACGGCCCTCGTGCGGATCGCCCTGCGGGTTGGCGCGGTCATCGTCGCTGGCACCCTGCTGAGCTACTGGCACGTCGTCTCCACACTCGAGGAACACGCCCTGGAGGCCCTGGGCGAGTACGCCGTCGAGCGGGCTCGCACCGAGGAGCACCTCTTCCGCCTGGCCGAAAGCCAGCAGGAGCTGGCTCGAACGGAGGCTCAAAGGCTCCTGAAACAAGCCGCCCGGGGCGACCCCACCGCAGACTTCGAGCGCCTCTTGGGCGCCTTCGACGATGGCACCACGCGTACGCGCCTCGAGGGCTTCGATGGCACCCGCGACCCCTTCGCATTTCTGGGACGCAACGTGGAACTCGACCTGGACCTCAAGCGACGGGTCCTGGTGTACCACGAGCTGAGCCAGCGCTTCGGCCCGACCTGGCGCGCAGCCTTTCCCAACTTCTACGTTACGCTCCCCGAAAATGGCCTCGTGGGCTATTGGCCCGAAGAGCCCGATTGGGCGCACACCGCAAGCGCCTCACTCGACATCGCCGCCGAGGAATACAGCCTCATCGCCTCGCCCAAGGAAAACCCGAAGCGCCAATCGCGCTGGACGGGGCTCTTCTTCGACAAGGTATCCAAGGCCTGGATGGTCTCGTGCTCGACTCCGGTGGATTTCCGAGGACGCTGGGTGGGCACCATCGGGCTCGACCTGCCGATCAATGACTTGATGGCGCGTACGCTAGAAACACGCCTCCCCGGCAGCTACAACTTCATCATTCGTACCGACGGCCGGCTGTTGGCCCATCCGGAGATGATGGCCGAGCTCGAAGCCGAAGCGGGCATGTTCCAGATCGAGGGTTCGGGACATCGAGAGCTCGAGCGGACGCTCGGACTCGCCCGTCAGCTCGAAAATCACGCGCTCTTCGAAGACGATGCGTCACGGCGCTACCTGGCGATGACACGGTTGCAGGGACCGGGTTGGATCTTCGTCATCTCGTACGCGAAATCCGAAGTGACGGCCGCCGCCCGTAAGACGGCGAGCCTCATCTTGCTGCTGGGCCTGTGCTCGCTACTGCTCGAACTACTGATCTTCTACGCGATCTTGCACCGCATGGTGGGAAGGCCGCTGTCGGCTCTCATGGGGGCGACAGAGCAGGTCGCTTCCGGTGACCTGACAACGCCGGTCGTACAAAACTACGACGGCGAACTGGGCCGCCTGGCCAAGGCCTTCGATGGGATGCGCGCGGCACTGCTGCTACGACAGCAACGGGCCGAAGTGGAGTTGGACGAACGCAGGCACGCGGAAAAACGGCTTCAAACCACCTTGGCGGAGCGCGAAGTACTCCTGCGCGAAGTTCACCACCGCGTAAAGAACAACCTGCAGATCGTTTCAAGCCTGCTCGGGTTGCAAATCGCGGACGTCGAGCAGAACCCCTCATCGGCGGTCGCCGCACTGGTATCCAGTCGCGAACGAGTGCTGGCGATGGCCCGCCTGCACGAGAAGATCTACCAGCTCGACGCGTTGGCGGAGGTCGACATGTACGCCTACACCGTCGAGACTGCCGATAACGTGCTGCGCTTCTCCGAACGCCAGCACAACATCGAACTCAGTGTGCAAGGCCAGACACTGATGCTGTCACTCGACCAGGCGGTGCCGGCGGCCTTGCTCCTCAACGAGCTAGTCTTGAACGCCTTCCAGCACGCCTTCCCCGACGGGCGTTCCGGCCACCTGCGCATCGAGCTGAGACTAGAAGGCGCAGAGGTGTTGCTGGTGGTCGCCGACAACGGGGTAGGCTTCAGCGAGGAGCAGCTCGAACAAGCCTCGAGTTCCCTCGGACTGACGTTGGTGCGCGCGCTCGCCGGTCAGATCGACGGCGATCTGACGATCGCCTCAGAGCCAGGTGATACCCGCTTCGAACTTCGCTTCGAGCGTTCGGGCCTGCAACCCCGGCACGCTGATGCCCACGAAGGCTCGACGCCGGAGACGGCCGCCGACGCCTGAGGGTTTGATCGTAGATCACCGAGCCAGATCGGCTTCGGAGCGCCTGCCTGGCAAGGCGCGCCGCCGACACCCTCGTGCTATTCCGCCGCGACCGGCTGGTCGTCGATCACCGGCAGCGTTCGCCCGGCTCGCTCGATCGATACGGGGGCTTCCTGCTGCTTGATGAGGTTTTCGACGACGCTGTCGAAAGCCTTGCGCAGGGGCGGGACGGCGTCGAGGCCGCCGTTGACCGCGGCGCGCAAGAGCGACGGCAGATAGGGCGCCACTTCACCCAGGGCGCGACCGTGCTTTTTGGCGGTCTTGAGGCTTTGCTGGCCGCGCTCGAGGCCACGGCCGAGGTGAATGCGGGCGCGCTCGAGGGGGCCCTTGCCGATGAGGGGACCCACGTGGTGCACGAGGTCCGCGGCAGCCCCGGCCGCCCGGTGGGGGGGCTTGAAGAAGGGGCGGCTGTAGCGGCTGCCAGCGATGAAGTCGCGCACTTGCTCGACGGTTACACCCTCGCGCGTCAGCGCCGCTTCAAACTCTTCGAGCGCCCGCTGGCGCGCCTTGAAGAGGTACATCTGGACCCGCGAATGAAAGCTGACGGCGCCATCACCGCTGGTTTCCACGGGGCAGAAGATGGCCTCCGGGTACAGCTCAGTGACCGCACTCTGGACGCCGTCGGAGACGCCGGAGCTGGGCATGCAGCCGAAGGGCTTGACGCTGATGGTCATGTGCGCCTTCTGGTGAATGACGTTGAGGATGAGCTTGGCCACTTCCATGTGGCCCTCGCCACCGCGCAACTCCACGTTGTAGTGGCTGTGGCCGACCTGGGCGACTTCTTCCATGTCGGGCAGTTTGTGCCCGTAAAGGCCGATCAGGTGGGCGAAGGTCTGGACGATGCCGCGCACCGCCAGATCGCCAAGCCACACGCCCGCCAAGATGAGTCCTGCGTCGGAGTCCTCGAGACCAAAGGGACCACCGTCGGCACCGCGCAGCATGGCGCGGGTCTTGGTGTCGTGGCGCACCTCCCAGAGGTTGTAGAGCACGAGGTTGGCGATGATCTGGATCTCGACCTGGGCGCCCTCCTCTTCCAGGAAGCGCTGCAAGTGATAGTTGCCGTCGCCCTCGGTGGTCATGGCCCAGAACTCGCCGAGCACACTGACGCGCGGCTTGGGCCGGGTGGGGTCGACCTTCACCGCGGCAAAGACCCGACGGGCCCGAAGCAGCGCCCCCACAACCGAGCGCCCCTCGGCCAGGGCGTCATAGAGGATCTGCTTGACCTCTTCGACGGCGCGATCGGTGGCGCCAGGCTCGACCTCGTAGGGACGCAGCCGGTAGGCCATCATGTTGATGACGTCGCCCGAAAACAGCGCCTTGGCCAGGGCGATGAAGAAGCTGGCGTTGAGTTCCAGCCCCATCTCTTCACCCGCAGTCTGATCGAGGCTGCCGGCGTGCTGAAAGAGCAGCACCCGAAAGCCGTCGAAACCCGCCTCACGCAGGGCCTTGCGGTATTCGGTGACGTACATGCCGAAGCGGCACGGTCCACAGGCGCCAGCGGTCAAGAAGGCATAGCCGTCGACCACTTCCTCGGCGCTGAGTCCCTCCTCATCGCGCAGCCGGCACAGCTCCTTGACCAGGTTGCCCACGGTGAAGTGGGTGGGATTGCACTGGCCCCGATTGCCGTATTCCTTGCCCGCGCGCAGCGAGTCCTGGTCGGGGCAGTCGAGGGCGCGCACCTGGTAGCCCAGCCCCTTCAAAGCCCCTTCGACGATGAAGTCGTGGGCAATGGTCAGGCCGCCGAGCAGAAGCGTCGTTTTGGGACGCTGTCCTGCCGTGAACTGCGGCGTCGTCATCGAATCTTTCCAGTGACCGGTCTCGGTTGCGAGGCCCAGTCGCGCTCTCTCTTCGGCCTCGAAGCGGGCGAGTTCGGAATCGATGTCGATCGTCGACTCAAGCATGCTCATCTCTCCTGGCTAAGCGCGAAAGCGGCAGCGGGGCTGCGCTTGCGCCGAAGTTGAATCAAGTCGTCACCGCCGCTCTTGGCTGCGGCCGAAGCAGTGGAAGGGTTGGCACCGTTGGCACCGGGCTCGTCCTGCCGATAACCGCGGGCGCGATCCTCGAGCGCGGCGAGCTGGGAGTCACCATCGCCGACTGCGCCCCGCAGCTGGGCCTCGCGCAACTCGAGCAGCTCGCGACGCTTGTCCTCGATGCGCCGCTGTAGCTCGGCCTTCTTTGCGGCCAGGTCTTCCAGACGCTCCAGGTGCAGTTGCAGGGAGTGGGCGTAGGTCTTGACCCGGATCTTGATCGAGCCGCCGGGCTTGTTGGCGTCGATGTCGTGTAGCGCCGAGTGGGGCACGCTGCTGTTTTGTACGATCTTGTCGACGATGCCGTAGGTGGGCGCGTCGTGGCCGCACTTGAAGCTGCTGAGGTCGAGCAGGGCCACATTGGGGTGGCGGGCGGCAAACTTGGCCGCCCACACGCGCATGGCGCTATTGGCCGAGTAGTTCTCGGGCCACACATCCTCGACGCTGAGCGCCTGCTCGCCCTCGCCAAAGAAGCGACTCAGATAGGCCCGGTCCTTGGGAATCGAGCGGATCGACAGCACCGGATAGCCGATGGCCTGGAACTCGTCGGGGATGCCGTGGTTGAGGCCGGGGTCGAGGTGGTAGGGGCGACCGATGACCAGGATGGCGATGCGGTTTTCAGCTTCGACGGTCTCGAGGATGGCCCGCCCCTTGGCCTCCAGGTCGCGGTCGAAGGCCGTCAGGGCTTCGAAGCCCACGCCCACCGCATGGTCGTTTTCGTCCTCGGTGATCTGCAGCAGCTCGCCGAAGGTCTCCCACATGCGCCGCTTCATCAGCACCGGCTCATTGAACGAGAGCGTGGGGTCGATGTAGCGGATGCCGCGCTCGGCAAAGAAGTCTTTTTCCTTGGTGAACGCCGCGCGCGTGACGTTGGGTGTGCCAGCCACGATGGGGCAGGCGGCGTTGTCCATGGAGCCTTCGAGAAAGCTCGGAACGTGCGTCAAGCTCGGGAAGAAGATGGCGTTGAGCGCGCGCCTTTGGTGCTTGTGGAAGAGCAGGTTGTGGATGTGGGCCTGCACCACCTTGGCCGGATAGCAGGGGTCGACCGAGCCGTATTTGCCACCTTCTTTGAAGAGTTCCTCGGTGGTGGCGTCGCTGAAGATGACGTTGTTGGGCTGCAGGCCCAGGGCCTCGAAGTAGGCGCGCCAAAAGGGACCGGTGGAGTAGTGGTTGAGCACGCGCGGCAGGCCGATGCGGTAGCGTTTGCGGTGCTTGACGGCCTCTTCAGAAGAGCGCTCGAAGCCGCGCACGAAGGCCTCGCGCTTGATGCTGCCCAGCAGCGTGCGCCGGGCGCGGATGTCGCGAATGGGCGCGCCGGCCTCGGGCAGCGGTCCGGGCCGAATCACGCGCGCGAAGGCGCGCTTGGCCTCGTAGCTGACGAGGTTTGGGTACTGCTTCATCACCTCCTTGCGCTCCTTGACCAGCTGCAGCATCGCGTCCTTGGACTCGACCATGCCCTTTTCGCAGGAGAAGCCGCTGATGTAGCGGCTGGAGCTGCCGTCGGGGCGACGCGCATCGATGAAGGTGCGCGAGCAGTTGTTGGGGCAGAAGTGACAGACGGTGCTGGCGTCGTTGCGCGTCTGGTAACTCAGGTCGATGGCGCCATCGAGGCCGATGAAGCGGCTCTGACCGCGTCGCTTGACCGTGCGCAGCGTCTCCATGGCGGCACCGATGGCACCGGCCTCGCCGCTGTGGGGATGGACGAAGACCTCGGCGTCGGGCACGCGCTCGCGGATGTAGTCCACCTGCGCCTTGACCGCCGCCAGGTTGTACTGGGTGCCGCCCTGCAGGACGAAGCGCTTGCCCAGCGACGCCAGCCGCTGCACCCCGACCACGTACTGCCAGATATTCTTCGGCAGCACCTGGGCCAGGCCGGCCAGAAGCTGCTCCTTGCCGAAGCCCTCCTTCTGGAAGTTGACGCGGTCGGTGTCGAGGAAGACGGCGCAGCCGTAGTTGAATTTGGGCGCCAGGTCCGCTCGGAACGCGGTTTCGGCGTATTCGGTGACCGGCAAACCGAACTGATCGGCCATGGCCTGAAGCAGCATTCCGTTGCCGGCCGAGCACTGGTTGGAGAGCTTGAACGACTTGATGTCGCCCTTCTCCATGAACAGCACCTTGATGTCCTGGCCGCCGATGTCGCAGACCACGTCGATCGGACCGAAGTAGTGGGTGGCGCTCTTCATATGCGCCACCGTCTCGACGATGTTGACGTCGGCCTGCACGCACTCCTCGAGCACGTCGGCGGCGTAGCCGGTGGCGCCGAAGCCGATCACCTCGAGCGTCGCACCCTTGGCCTCCACGCGCTCGCGCAGATCGCGCAAGAGATCCTTGGCGTCCTGGATCGGATTGCCCTTGGAAAGCGTGTAGGCCTTCATCAAGAGTTCGCCGTCTTCGCCGAGCAGCACGGCCTTGGACGAGGTGCTGCCGCCGTCGAGGCCGATGGCGGCGCGCACGATCTCGCCGGCGGGCAGCGCGGGCTCCTCGAAGGGCGGCGTGGTGTAGGCCTCCCGAAACGCTTCCAGTTCTTCGGTGCTGTTGACGAGCGGTTTGTCGACGCTGTCAGCAGCGCGCACGCTGCGGCCCTCGCCGATGTACTTGCGCAGCCCGTCGATGCCGGCGTAGCGACCGATCTCGGGCTCCTCGTGGCAGCCGAAGACCACCGAACCGAAGGCCGCATAGAGCTCGGCGTTTTCCGGCACCCGGATCAGCTCTTCGACGGGCACGTCGCGCGGATACTCGTAGCCGCGTTCCTGCCAGGTCTCGGGAATGCGCTTGCGCCAGCACTGCTGCAGAAACGGCAGATAGGTGTTGGGACCGCCCAGCAAAAGCACCTGATGGCGCAGGGTATTGCCGCGGGTCAGCACCGACAGGTTCTGCATCACGATGGCGTCGGCCAGCGAGCACATGATCTCGTCGGCCGGGATGCCGGTCTTGACCAGGTTGACGATGTCGGTCTCTGCAAAGACGCCGCACTTGGCCGCCACGTGATGCAGGCGCTCGGCGTCGAAGTTCAGGGCGGCGGCCTCCTGCTGGGTGACGCCGGCCTTGATCATGCACTTGTCGATGGTGGCGCCGGTACCCGAGGCGCACTTGTCGTTCATCGAGCAGGTCGCGAGTTTTTCGCCGCTATCCTCGCTCTGCTTGAAGATGATGATCTTGGCGTCCTGGCCACCCAGCTCGACCACCGAGCCGGCCTCGGGATGCAGCGTCTCCACCGCCAGCGTGACGGCGTTGACCTCCTGAACGAATTTCGCGCCCAGGGGTTCCACCAGCGGGCCCGCGCCCGAGCCGGTCATGAAGATGCGAATGTCCTCGCGGGCGACTTTCGGAAAGGCGTCACCGATGCGCACCAGGAAGTCGAGCACGGTCTCGGGCTGGCGCGTGTGGTGACGCTGGTAGTCGGACCACAGGATCTCGCGGCTGTCCGGATCGACAACCACAGCTTTGACCGTGGTGGAGCCGACGTCGATACCTACGATGATCGGGTGTTCAGATGGCATAACTGGGAAGGGTAACGAAAGCTGGGCTGGGGAAGATGGGCCGCTGATTTAGGAGCAGCCGTCGCTACCGATGTGAACACCGACGGCCAACCTGCCCACTGACTTGATCCTGCTCATAGTGCCGCTTGCGCCAAACGTGTACCCCCTGCAACGGGGCAAACTTCAAAAAAATCGCTGCGTCTGGACGCGTCCGACCGGCGGCATCGGCGGCTCGCACCCGCGCAGCATACAGGTATCCGGCGCAGCCGGAAGCCACCTCGCTTCGACCCGTCGTAAAGCGCATTCGCGGGGTCATAGTGCCGCCGAGGCGGCCGCCAATCAATCCCCCCTGCGGAGCCGCCCCTGAAGCCCAGCCCAGGCTCAACCCAGGCTCAACCCTGGTAGCGCTCGCCGTTGTCGCACAGGATCGTGACCACGGTCTGGCCCGGCTCCATCGCCGCTGCCACGCGACAGGCGGCATGCACATTGGCGCCCGACGACGGGCCCACGTACAGCCCCTCGACCCGCGAGAGCTGCCCGGCCATGCGCTGGGCCTCGGGGTCGGAGACGGTCAGCACCTCGTCGATGCGCTCGCGATCGAGCACCGGCGGCACGAAGCCGGCGCCCAGGCCCTGGATCGCATGCAGGCCGGGCCGCCCGCCGCTGAGCACCGCCGAAGACCGCGGCTCCACCGCCACGATGCGCGGCGACAGCCCGCGCGCCGCCAGGCCCCGGGCGATGCCCGTGAGCGTGCCGCCGGTGCCCACGCCGGCGACCACGGCGTCGACGGCACCCGAGGCGGCCTCGAAAATCTCGACCGCGGTGGTGCGCTCGTGGGCCGCCGGATTTTCCGGATTGTCGAATTGCCGCGGCATCCAGGCCCCCTGCTCCCGGGCCAGCGCCGTGGCCCGCTCGACCGCGCCGCGCATGCCCTCGTGGGCCGGTGTCAGCAGCATCTCGGCGCCGTAGGCCCGCAGCATCGACTGCCGCGCGGAGGCCATGTCCTCGGGCATCACCAGGGTGCATGGATAGCCGCGCACCGCCGCCAGCATGGCCAGACTGATGCCGGTGTTGCCGCTGGTAGCCTCTACGATACCGCGACCGGGTGTCAGCTCCCCGCTGGCCTCGGCCGCCGCGATCATGGCCTTGGCGGGGCGGTCCTTGACGCTGCCGGAAGGATTGTTGGCCTCGACCTTGGCCAGCACGCAGGCGCCGCCCCGGGGCGAGAGACCCGAGAGCTGGACCAAGGGGGTGTTGCCGACCAGATCCCAGACGTTTTCGGCGATTGCGGGCGCCATGGTGCCAGCCTAGACAAAAACGTCGTCCAGAGCACCGATCGGTTTGAAATCGCCGCGGCAGCCCCATGCAACGCGACAACCTGGCTGCAACGGAACGCCTCTGCGTGCAACGTGGCGATTGCAACGCAACGGCGCCGAATAGAATACGTGAGAAGGCGCCTGCAGGAGCTGCATAGGGGCGCGTGTGGCCAATGCCAGGGCGATCGCCTTTGCTCCGCGCCCGTGATACCAGTCTCGCGCATGGGTGCCGAGAGTGATCGAAGCCAGGCCCCCTGGAGGCGCGCTGCCTGGGGCGTCCCGGTCTGGCTGCTCATCTTCACCCTGGTCCTATCGTGGCTGGGCGCAAGTGGCCCGCTGCAGGCGCAGCAAGGCGATTTTGACGCGCCCGAAGGCCCCAATGATGCCGGCTTCGAGGACGCGCCCGGAGAAGAGCTGATCGACGATCCGGAACTCGCCGGCGTGCCGAGCGATCCGGAGCCGAAGCGCGCGGCCGAGACGCCGCTCGAAGCGCCCGCTGCGCCGTCCGGTGAGGTGCGCGTGGTGCTGCGCACGCGCATGGGTGTCGATGTGCAGTGGCAGGATCCGCGCGAGGACATCTTCGAGGCCACCCAGCTGGCGCTCTTCGAGGCCCGCGTGCGGCGTTCGGAGCGCCTGCTCTTCGGCGTCGGCCTGCGCCTGCGCCACGTCTATGCCACGCGCCAAGAGGACACGCCCGATGCCGGCGCCGCCCGCCACGAGCTCGACGCCACGCCCACCGCTGGTTATGCCGAGCTGGGCTTGGCCGACCCACTGCACCTGCGCCTGGGCTACCAGAGCGTGCACCTGGGTCGCTTCGACGTCTTCAACGCCGCCGACATCTTGAGTAGCTACGATTTGCGCTCGGGGCCGACCACGATGCCGGAAGCCGCCGAGATCGCCCAGCCCGCCGTGCGGCTGGACTGGGAGCCCAGCGGCTCGCTGCTCTTTCGGCTGCTCTACGTGCCCTTCTTTCAGCCCCACCGCGCGCGCATCTCCCAGGGCGACTACGCGCTGGCGCCGGCGACAGGAGCAGCGGCGACACAAGCAGAGATCGATGAAGCCCTGGCGATGGCGGTGGGCCCGGACACGGCGCCGTCGGCGGCGGAGCTTCTGCGCAGCACCGTCTCGCGCTCGAGCCAGGGACGGCTGGCCGACAGCAGCTTTTCAGCCTTCGCCCCCGATCCCGACCCGACCCATCCCCAGGCCGCCCTGCGCTTTTTGTGGCGCGGCGGCGCCGGTGAGCTGGGGCTGACCGTGGGCACCGCCCTCGAGCACTTGCCGGTGACGGAGCTGTCGCAGCCGCGCCTTTCGCAGCTGAGCGATGGGCTCAACAATGGCGCGGCGATCGAGGGCGAGGGGCCGCTCTTCGAGGTGCGCTACGGGCGCTTCGCCGTGGCCTCCCTGGACGCCGCCACCGACCTCGCGGGCTTTCAACTGGGAGCTGAGCTGGCCTACATGCGCGGCCGCACACTGTTGGCGGGCCAGACGGGCCTGCCGGCCGAGCCCGACGAGACCGACGTGGCGCACGCCTCGCTGCGCACCGAGCGCATCGTCGGCCAGAGCTGGGTCTTGACCCTCGAGGCCTTTGGTCAGTACGCGCTGACGCCGCCCGACGATTCGGCACGCCGCTTCATGTTCATGACCGAGGACCGGCTGTTGCTGGGCGCCGCGGCCTTCACCGCCTTCGCCGTGCCCAGCGCGGGGCTGCGCATGGAACTCGGCGGCGGCGTGCTCAACGGGCCGAGCTACCTGATCGCGCCACGCCTGGAGCTGGAGCTGGTCACCTTGACCGAGGGTTTGTTCGTCGAACTCGGCGCCTACATCCTCGGTGGCAAACGCTCGCCCGACACCACCGACCCGACGCTCGCCCTGGGCGGGCGCTACAGCAACGTCGACCAGGTCTTCGCCGGCCTGCGCTTTCTGCCCTGAATCAGCTGGGCGAAGACAGGATCGACAACAGCTGCGTCGGTTCGTCGATCAAAAACGACGGTTCGTGCAGCTGCAGCCGCGAGGCGGCCGTGTAGCCCCAGCTGACGGCGATCACCGGCACCCTCAGGGCGCGGCAGGCGTCGATGTCACGCGTCTCGTCGCCCACGTAGATGACCTCGTTGTGGGACAGGCCGCGGCGGCGCATCAGGGAGCGCAGGTGGCGCTGCTTGCCCCAGACGTTGCTGGCGGTGGAGATGAAATCAAAACTCTCCAGGCCATTTTCGCGCAGGAAGATCTCCACGTTGCGGCGGCTGTTGGAGCTGAAGACGCCCAGGCTGTAGCCGCGGGTGTGCAGCTGCTCGAGCACCGCCGGCAGCCCCGCCGTCGGCCGCAGGGCGCCGGCCACCTGCTGCATCTCCTTGCGCACGCGGGCGGCGATGAAGGGGATCTTGTGGGTCTTGACCCCCAGCTCCCTCGCCAGCTCCGGATAGGAACAGGTGCGCAGGCGGTCGACCTCGTCGGGCAGCGCCGGCCGGTAGCCGTACTCGGGCGCAATGCGGTTGGCGATGGACAGGGCGACGTCGAAGCTATCCGCCATCGTGCCATCGAAGTCGAAAATCACGCACCGTACAGCCATGGGATCGACTGTACGACATCTGCACAAAACATCCGACAGCTCTTGGTGTGCTGAATCCGGCCAAGGATTATCTTATTCGGCCATAGGCATTTAGGTATCCAAATGGGGGGGTTGTAAGCGGGTGTCGGTATTGACAAGCTGGCCGGCGGTGCTCTGGAACGCGGATGGTGTGGAATCGTGATCTTTTTGCGTCTTCGCGCGGTCTCCCGGGCACAGGTGGGTTTCCCAGGAGGAACCGATGCAGCGCTTAATTCGCCAGGCGCGCGCCGTAGCCACGGGCGCGGCGCAGGTGCTCGACCCCAGCCGTAGCGTCGACTCCGGCGAGGCGCCCGATTGGTTTGCCCGCTACGGCATCCGCCACGTCGCCGTGATCCCCGACGGCAACCGCCGGTGGGCCCGCGATCGGCGGCTGGCACCCATGATCGGCCACACCACGGGACTGCTCGAGACGCTGCCGCGGCTGGTGCGGGGGCTATCGGCCCGCAACGTGCACACGGTGACTGCCTGGGGCTTTTCGACCGAGAATTGGAGCCGGGCGCGCTCCGAGGTCGAGCATCTGATGAAGATCTTCGCCGACTTCCTGGAAAACCAGGTCCTGCAGATCGCGGAGGACAACGATGGCCGGCTGGTGCACCTGGGGCGCAAGGACCGGCTGCCCGACAGCGTACTCAGCCGCATCGAGCATGCCGAGAAGGTCACGCGCGACAACCGCTCCCACGTTTACAACATGGCCATCGACTACGGTGGCCAGGATGAGCTGGAGCGCGCCGCCCGGCGCATGCGCGAGGCCATCGCTGGCGGCGCCGACCCCGCGGCCCTGGGCCTGCAGGACTTCCTCGACACCGCCGGTCAGCCCCACCCCAACCCCGACCTGATCATCCGTTCGTCGGGCGAGCAACGCATGTCCGGTTTCATGCCGCTGCAGAGCATCTACACCGAACTCTTCTTCGTCGAGCAGCAGTTCCCCGAGTTCAACATCGAAATGCTCGACGCGGTGGCGGACCAATTCGGCGCCCGAAAGCGGCGCTATGGCAGCTGAAGTTCTCAACCCCAAGTCAGTACATCACATGCGGCTTCCATTCGTGTGGCTTTCCGTGGCCTGCGCGGCCCATTTATTCGGCTGTAACACCCAGGGCGACGACAACAGCGAGCGGGGCCGCGACGGACTTCAGCCCGGCACCGGCGCCATGAGCCCGGGCATGGGGACCGGCGGTGGCGATGGCAGCGCCACCAGCGCGGCCGGCGGTACTGCTCCCACGCCGATGGGCGACGGCACCCTGGTCGAAGGCGGCTCCAACACCGGCAGCAACCTGCCCGTCCTCGACGCCGGAGCGACCCACACCGACGGCGGCACCACCATGGTCGTGCAACCCGACCCCGACCTGCCGCCGACCTCCTTCCGCGTGACCTCCCTGGAGCTGGTCGACCCGCACATTTTCGTGCTCGCCGTCGACGTCACCGCGCAGGCCAACGACACCATGTTGACGCCGGCGCTCGTCAACGACGTGGACCCGGCCGACGGCTTCGTCGACCTCTCCTTCGTCTCGGTCTTTCGGCCGCTCGACCCGGCGCGTCCGGAGCTGGCGGTGGATCTGGTCTTCGCCGACTGCAGCGCGCCGGTGGGCTCGACCCGCTGCGGGCCCAAGGCGAGCCAAGCGCCGGCGGCGACCGTGTTGCACAACCAGGACAGCGGCAGCTGCCTGACGCCCATGGCGGCCACGCTCGGCGGCTACGACCCGCCACCCAACGATCCGGTCGGGCCCTGCTATGTCAGCGATCCCGAGTCATTGACTTTCAGTTTTGCGGGCATCTCGATGCAGCTCGAGGAGACGCGGGTGGCTGCGACCTATTCCGGGGGCGCCCAGCCCACGAGCTTGATCAACGGCGTGGTGCAGGGCTTTCTGACGAAAGAGCGAGCCGACGCCATCGAGATTCCCGAAGACCGCCCGCTCGTGGGCGGGTTCATCCTGGGCAAGACCTTCCTCGACAAGGACCTGGACACCGGCCCCGGCGGCGTCAGCGGCTACTGGGTCTACATGAACTTCGAAGCGGGCCGGGTGAGCTACTCGGACGGCACCTGATCGGAGCCGCCAGTGCCCGGGTCCACCTCTCTGCACATCGAGCTGACGCTCTCGGTCCTGGCCTTTGCGCTGTGGTCGAGCCTGTGGCCGCGGGCGGCCATCAAAGGGCGGCTCGAACCGAAGCTCGGTTTTCGCGCCTACCGGATTTTTTACAACATCGGCACCATCGCCCTCTTTTGCACGTCCTTTGCCTTCCTGGCGCAGCACTCCGATCAAACGCCGCGGCTTTGGGATCTGCGGGGCTATCCCTGGTTTCGACCGCTGATCTACTTCATCGAGGGCCTGGGGGTCTTCTTCCTCTCGGCATCGGTGCAGCTGGGGCTTTCGTTTTGGGGCCTTGCCGACCCGCCCCCCGATCGCGGACTGCAGACCGGCGGTTTCTACAAGATCACGCGCCACCCCCTCTACTGGTCGGTCTTCTGCCTGCTCTTCGGGCATCTGCTGGTTTTCGGCAGCACGTTGGCGCTTTTGTATTTCGTGCTGATGGAGCTGTACAACGTGGTCGGCGTAATCGCCTTTGAAAACAGGGCGCTGGCGGCGCGCTTCGGCCGCGCCCTCGACGACTTTCACCGACAGAGCTCGACGATTCCCTTCTGGTCATTGATTCGCGGGCGGGTGAGCCTCGGCCGCAACGACCTGCCGCGCTTTGCCATCGCCGGCTCGGTGGTCTTTACGTTTTTGGTGGCATGGCTTCACGACCTGGTGCTGGTGCGCCTGATGCACGAGTTGCCCACCTTGGCTAGCCTGGGCGGCGCGCTGCCCTAGCGAGCGCGCGGGCTACCCGGACTTTGGTTTTTCTTCGCAACCCGCCTCATCTACACAACCTGTGTCCCCGCTGATCCGACTCCTGGCGCTTCGACACCTGCGGGCGGCCCCCGGGCGTTCGCTTTTGACCGTGCTTGGCATCGTGCTGGGCGTGGCGGTGGTCTTTGCCGTCGACGTGGTCAACGCCTCGGTGCTCGGCTCGCTGCGCAAGAGCATGGCCGACGTGGCGGGCAAGGCCCAGTTCACGCTCGGGGCGGGCATCGGCGTCGAGGAAGACGCGCTCGAGACGGTGCGCAAGGTGCCCGGCGTCGCTGCGGCCGTGCCCATCATCGCCGCCACCGCCTACGACGTCGGCTCGGGCACTCAACTGGCAGTGTTGGCTTCCGACACGCTCAGCGATGGCGCCGCCCGCGGCTACGACGTCACCGGCGACGACGCCCAGATCGACGACGTGCTGTCGTTTCTGAACGACCCCTACGGCGTGCTGGTGACCACGGGCTTTGCCAAGCGCACGGGCACCAAGGTGGGCGAGACGCTGCTTTTGGAAACCGTGCAGGGACAGAAGCCCTTCACGGTCTACGGCACGCTGGAGCCGCGCGGTCCAGCCACAGTCTACGGCGGCGACCTGCTGCTGATGGACGTCTACGCAGCCGAGGTGGCTTTTGACCGCGGCCGGCGCTTCGACCGCATCGACGTCATCGCCGAGCCCGAAACGGATCTGAAGCAGCTCGAGGCCCGGCTCGAAAGCGCCCTGGGCGACAAGGTGCCGGTGCGCACGCCGGCCCAGCGCGCCGCCGAGTCCGAGCGCTTGTTGGGCGGCTTTCAGCTGGCGCTGTCGCTGGCCTCGCTGATCGCGATCTTCGTGGGCGGCTTCATCGTCTACAACTCGCTGTCGATCTCGGTGGCCCAGCGGAGGCGCGAGATCGGCGTGCTGCGGGCGCTGGGCGCCTCGCGGCGGCAGCTGCGGCTGCTATTTGTGGGCGAGGGGCTCTTGATGGGCGTGCTGGGCTCGGCGGCGGGCCTCGGGTTTGGCTTGCTGCTGTGCCATGCGGCACTCGACGCGGTGGCTGCGACGGTTTCCACGCTTTATCTGCAGGTGAAGGTCGACGCGCTGGTGGTCGACCCGAACACGATGGCGCTGGCGGTGGGTCTTGGCGTGCTGGTGGCCGCGGTGGCGTCCTATGTGCCGGCGCGGCGGGCCTCGGGAGTGGATCCGGTTTCGGCCCTGGGCGGCGCTTCGACGGTGTCTGACGTGCTCTTCAGCTCGGCGCGCGCCTCACTCGCCGCCGCTGCGACTACGGTCGCTGCAGCGCTACTGGTGGCCTGGGCGGCACGGGTGTGGGACTCGACGGGGCTTTCCTACGTGGTGGCCGGGCTTTTGTCGTTGGCAGCGCTCTTTGTTTCGCCGGCGCTGGCCCAGGGCATCGGCCGGCTGGCCCAGGAGCGGGCGCGGCGCGCGGGGCCATCGGTGCTCCTGGGCTCGGTGGGTTTTGCGCGCGATCGGGGGCGCAACGCGATCGCGACGGCGGCCCTGGGCATGGCGCTGGCGAATGTGGTCAACGTCGATGCGCTGATGGACAGCCTCGAGAGCAGCACCGACGCCTGGATCGGCCGTTCGTTCCGGGCCGACCTCTTCGTGTTCTCGGGCACTGAAGTCCAGGCCAAGTTCAACCGCCCGTTGCCGGCCAGTCTACGCGGCGAGTTTCAGGACCTGGACGAAGTGGAGTTTGTGCAGGCCTTCCGCATGGTGCAGCAGCGCTTTCGGGATCAGCCCTTCTACCTGATGAGCGAGGACCTGGAGGGCTACCGCCGCTTCAACGAGCTGGCGGTGGCCGAGGGCGACGTGGAAAGCGCCCTTGGGGCGATCGCCGCGGGCGAGGCCCTCGCTGCCAGCGAAGCCTTCGCCCATACCTTTTCGCTGGGGCTGGGCGACGAAGTCGAGCTCGAGACCCCCGACGGAAAGCGGAAGTTTCGCATCGATCTGATCTACGCCGACTACCGCGCCGACATCGGCATCCTGATGACCGATCGCGAGGTCTACGAACGCATCTGGCGCGACAGTCAAGTCGACCTTTACAGCGTCTATCTGAGCGAGGGCGCGAGCACCGCCGGCGTGCGCGAGCGCATCGCCAAGAGCTGGGGCGGGCGCTATGGGCTTTTGGTGCTGGGCAGTGCCAAGTACCGGGGCGAGCTTTTGGGTTTGATCCAGCGGTCGATGGCGCTGTCGCGGGCCAGCGAGTTGGTGGCCGTCGTGGTCGCCGTGCTGGGCATCATCAACGCCCTGATGGTGAGTGTGCTCGACCGGCGCCGGGAAATTGGGTTGCTCAAGGCCGTGGGTGCCGTGCGTACGCAACTGCATCGCATGGTGCTGACCGAATCGCTGCTGATCGCGACTACGGCGGCCTTGCTGGGGGTGCTGCTGGGCGCGGCGCTGTCATCCTACATGGTGACCGAGGCCCTGAGGCTGCAGGTCGGCTGGCGTCTGGATTTTCATCTTTCACCGTGGGTTATTTTGGAGACGTTCGCGGCTGCGGCGGTGGTGGCCTGGCTGGCGGCTTGGGCTCCGGCGCGTTGGGCTGCGGGACTGGATGTGTCGGACGCGCTTGCCTACGAGTGACGTAGGGCAGCGGGATGAGAACCGTGGCCACAGGAATGCCGCGGTGGGCTGGCCGTCGTCCGGGCGGGTGGGCTCGTGCTCGGTCCCCGTGGGTCCCCCCCGGACTCGCGCAGACGGCCCACCGCCTGCCGGGAGGCAGTCCGCAGACATGCGCTGAAAGGGGGCTCCAGCGCCGCCGCGCTCAAACACAGGCGCTCCCCACGGGGCCCTGCGCTCGAGCCCACCCGCCCGGTTCCAGGACGGTTTGCGGTGGCCTTCTCGTTTGCTGGGGAGCGTTCTGACCTGGTTCGGACTGTTGCCGAGAAGGTGGAGAGGCGGCTCGGGGCGCCGAATGTCTTCTACTTCGAGTGGTTGCAGCACTACCTGGCTGGCGATGGCGGCGAGGGCGTTCGGAGAGACCTTGCGCATCAGCCCCGTTCTTGCGGAGCAGCACCCGACAAACGCAGGGTGGCAACGGGAGCTGGCGGTCGCGCTATGGCGTGAGGCGGCGCTGCTGCGCGCGAAGGGTGAGTTGACGGCGGCCCTGCTCCGGTACGAGGAGACCCATCGAATCCCCGCGCGCTGCGTGGAAGCCGCTCCGCTGGTGCAGCAGTGGCGCAGCGATCTGGCCGCCCTCGAGGCCGCCATCACGGCCTGCCGCGCGCGGCGGACTCGAGTTCATCGTCCGAGATCACCTCACGTGAGCGCTCGCTTTTGGGCAATGAGAGCCAGACGCTGTCGAGTACCAGCACCACCTTGGAGAGCGCCAGAGTCAGGTAGTCTTCGGAGAGGGCCGCGACGCGCGTCGCGGCCGCTGGGGGGCCAGCCTCGAGCAAGACCTCCAGCCAGGTCACGAAGCGGCCACCGTCGATTTCTTCGGGCGCGCCGGGCGCTTCGCTGGCGAAGATGTCTTCGTCGAGCGCAGCCTGTAGCTGCTGCGTGGTCGCAAGCGCCACCAACTCGCCCGCATCGTGCACCCCCAGGTGCTGCACCAGCGCGCTGAAGTCCCGCGCCGGCAATCTTGGCAGCCGCTGGGCCAGGTCGCTCGCCTCGAGCAGACGCGATAGCGCCGCGCCCGGTCCTGACCCGAACGGGGTATGAGGCTGTCGCATCACTTTGAGTCTTTCAGTTGACTCCCGGAAGTTCCCGTGGGACAATTTGGTATTCATCGAGTCGAACCTTCGGGGTGGAGTGGATCGACTTAACTAGCGCACTGGATAGTGCGCGGAAGCTGGAATTGCGCCTCGCGACGGGCTGGTTGTCAGCGAAGTGTGCAAGACCCTACAAACCGCCCGTCAACTCGCTTTGAGCCGGGTTTGGGTGGACCTCCGCTCCACCAGAGCAGCGGCTCTCGAAGCCATCATGGCCGGTTGCGACGGCGCGCTTCGTTTCGAAAACATGCGGACATGAATCAGATGCAGCGAATTGTCGTAGAAATCGCTGATCCGGGTCAGCAGATGAACCAGGCCTTCATCGATGGCGACCTTGCGCCCGGTGATGCGGCAGCGAAAGATGTGGGAGAGGGCGGCGAAGGCCTGCTCGTCGCGCTCACCAGCTGCCGTGAATGGAATCACGTCGACCTTTTCGTCGTGATGCAAGGAGCGAATGCGCAGCTGACCGCGTCGATCCTCCGGGGTGGCGAAGGCAGCGCCCAGCTGTTCTTCCAGGGAGCCCTCGGGTAGCTCGGCAACGACAAGCGCTGCCCGGTGGGCCTTCGGGAGAGCCGTGGGCGGTGGCGCACTGAGACCGCGGACGAAGTAGGGTATGCGACGTCGACCTACGGACAGTACTGCGCTCGCAGCCAGCCCCAGCGGGCGCAATGACCCTTGTCGCCCTACACTGTGGCGAACTGTGGCGATGTCGATATCTTCACGGGTGGGAGCACCACGACCCCATGAAGAAGGGGAGTTTCGCAGAACTGCGGGTCGCCGCACACTGTTGTGCTGTGCCCTGGAGGTTTCCGATGCGTGCATTTCTAACCAGTCTTTTCGTTGCTCTGTTGTTGTTCGCCTGCCGCGGCGGCGATGAAGAAAGCGCGGAGTCTGCCGAGGCGCCGGGCGCGTCTGCTGACGAACCGGCGGTGGCCGCGGCGGCGATGGAAACCGAAGCCAAGGCCGAAGCCAAGGCCGAAGCCAAGGCCGACCTCGGTCTACAGGCGGAGATCGGTGGCAACCTGGTAACCATCGGTGAACACGTGGTCGAGCTCCGCCTGGAGCGCCAGGGCCAGGCCGAAGCCACCGTGCGCACGCAGGCTGGAGTGGCGGTGGAGCCGGCAGACGTCAAGCTTTCGCTCACGGCCCATGCCAACGGCGGCGTCGAGCACACCTTGAAGTTCAGCTGGGATCCGGTCGTGGCGCGCTTTGTCGCCAAAGTAGAGGGCGAGGTCGAGCTGGAAGCCAAGCCCATCGACCTGAAGCTGGAGGTCGCGGGCGAGCTCGCCTCGGCGCGTCTGGAGCACTATGCCCTGATCGCCGCCCCGCGCTTTGGCGGACAGGTGGTTGCGCTGGGTGACCACAGCGCCGAGATCGCGGTAGACGCTGACGGCGCGGTGCGCGCGCACCTGAGCAACGCCGCGGGCGCTTCCATCGCGGCGGCCGGTGACCTCGAGCTGGCGGTGGAGTTGCCGACCGTGGACGCTGCTGTGCACGAGGTCAAGCTCGCTTTCGACCCGGCAAGCCTCGCCTTCGTGGGTCGCGCCCAGGCGGGAGCAAAGATTGCGCCAGGGCATCTCGCCGCATCGCTAAGGGCCGGCGCAAATCTGCACCACGGTGCCCTGGCCAAACTCGTGCTGCAGGCCAAGGCCGGTCACGGCGGTCAGCTGGTCGTCGCCGGTGACTTCGCCGCCGAGCTTGCGGTCGAGGGCGACCAGCTCGTGGCCTACGTCTTCGATGCCTCGGCCAATGCCCACGCCAAGGGCGATCTCGATCTCTCGCTCGACCTGGGTGCCAACGCCGACCACAGGCTCTCGCTGAAGTGGGATCCACCCAGCGCCAGCTATCGCGCCAAGCTGAAGGGCGACCTGGACCTGGCGGTCACGCCCATCAGGCTCGGCATCAAGGCCGGCGGTCGCCTGCACAGCGGTGCCCTGGCGCGTCTCGACGCCGGCGCGAAGTTGGGGGTGGACCCCAAGCTCAAGCTGGCCGGCAACGCCAAGCTCGGTGCCAAGGCCAAACTCGCAGCCAAGGCGCCCAGCGCGCGCGCGTCGCTCGGCGCCAAGCAGGATGCCAAGCTCGACGCCAGGGCCAAGGCCAAGCTGAACGTCAAGGCGCCCAAGCTCACGGTCAAGCAGAGCGCCAGCGCCGACGCCAAGGCGAGCGCCGACGCCAAGGCCAAGGCGAAAGCCAAGGCCAAGGCCAGCGGCGGTGGCTCGGTTGGACTCAAGGCCGGCGTCAAGGGTGGCTTCAGCCTGGGCAGCAAGTAGCCGCTCGGCAGCGGTCGGCCGGAAGGCTTGCGCATTCAAGCGCGCGCAGCCCGGGAGCCTCGGAGCGCGCTGGCGACCGCGGCGGCCAGGCGCGGCAGGGCCTGGTCGGGAAAGGGGAAGACCGCGCTGACGTTGATCTCGCAAAGCACGTGGGAATCCTGTCCCTTTGCGTCCTTGGGGCCGAGCAGAAAGTCGGCATCCCACAGCACCGGCAGCCGTGCGCCCGAGATGTCGAGCAGCTGCTGCATCGCCGGGATCCACTCGGACTCGAGCAGCCCGCGCAGGCGCTGAAACTCGGACGCGTCGGCGCCATGCATGATGCGCGGCCCCGGCCGAGCTTGTTCGGAGGTGGCGCCCTCGGGCGGCGGTGGCAATAGCGCCTTGATCAACTGGTGGCTAAACCCCGCGACCTCGGCGCCCACCATGTAGCAGCGCGTCATGCCCTCGGCCAGGCGCGGCTGAAACGCCTGGTCGATCAACCGCCCGTCGCCGACGAAGTGCTTCTCCATTTTGGTCATGAATTGGCCCAGCGGTAGCTCCCTGGGCTCGCTGCCGAAGCGCGCGTGCTGCGTGATAACCGGGACTTGGGCCGTCGTGCTGGCGTCGCCCGGCGACTTCAACGCCACGCGGTAGACGCCGAGACCGCCGTTGCCGCGGTACTGCTTGAGCACCCGCGTCTGACCGTCGGCCAGGCGTCCCGGCAGCCGCTCGCGCATGGCCTCGGCGCTCCCGTAGAGGTCGCAGTCCGAGCCCCAGCCGAGCTGGCGCGTGCGGTAGAGCACCTCCTTGGTGCCCATCTTCAGGATCGTCTCCGGATGGGTGCTCACCCAAACGCCCGCTTCGGCCACCTCGTACAGCACTGCGTCGAGCACCGAGCGATCACCGGCGGCATCGACCGGGTTGACGAAGACCAGCGCTCCATCGACCGCCAACAGCTGCTGCCGAAACTCCTCGCGCAGCTCCTCGCAGAAAACCGCCGCTTCGGCCGTCACGCCCGCTTCGGCCAGGGCATCGAAGAGCGGACCCATGCGGCCCTTGGAAGCGCTCGCTGCCTTGCGCGCCTGGACGTCGCCGCGCCACACAATCGCCAGTCGTCCCACCTGCTCTGCCGTCATGACCATGCTCCGGAGTTGAGGATGGCGGTGAGCATAACGCGGGCCGCGCGCAGGCGGACAGGCCGGCTCGTTCGGCCTGCTCAGGCTCGCCAGCTGGACACCGCCGCCTGCGACTGCCCGAGCAACCACGGCGCGCCAGCATCCGGGTGGGCGCGGCGGACGGCCTGGGCGCCTATTGGGCGCAGCCGCAGGGAAAGCTCCTCGATCCGCAGGCCCAGGGTCTGGCCGTGGGCCTGCGCCAGCGAGCGTGGGACGATGGCCACCGCGTCGCTCCGGGCCAACATGTGTTTGAAGCGTTGATCGGGCTTGGCGTAAGGCAAAGTCGGATCGCCACCCAACTCGATGCCCTGGCGCCGGGCGCTGACACCCGCTTCGGATTCCACGGCGCGAACCCGCACAATTGGCTATGCTCCCGCGTCCATGCGTGACGGCCGCAGCTTGACGAGTGACCTGGTAGCGGCGGTGCGCGCCTATTACTCCGCCTGCCCTGCCGACCTCGACACGGTACACGATCCGCTGGCGGCGGAGCTTTTGCCGCGGGCCATGGCCTGGCCGGCCCAGCTGGTGCGCCGCATGCCGCCCCTGGCGCGCGCGGGTCATCTGGTGGCGGGCATGTTCAGCATGGGGCTCTCCTATTTGATCCCCCTGCGCACGCGGGCCATCGACGCGGCCCTCGCCCACGATGTCGAGCGCGGCACGCGCCAGCTGGTGATCCTGGGGGCGGGCCTCGACACCCGGGCCTTTCGACTGCCGCTGCTTGCCGACTGCCGCGTCTTCGAGGTCGACCATCCGAATACTCAAGACCCCAAGCGCGCGAAGGTCGCAGGCCACCTTCCGGCCTGCCGCGAGCTGCGCTTTTGCGCCATCGACTTCGAACGCCAGGGCCTTTCCCAGGTGCTCGAGGCCGCGGGCTTCGACCGCCAGGCGCCGGCGTTTTGGATCTGGGAGGGCGTGACCATGTACCTCAGCCGCGAGGCCCTGGAGGCGACCGCCAATGCCCTCGCCGAGCTGAGCGCGCCGGGCAGTGCCGTCGCCTGCACCTATATGCCGCCAGCGGTGATGCGACGCAGCCTGACGGCGGCCGGCGGATCCCTGCTCGGCGTCATCGGCGAGCCCATCATCGGCGCCATCGACAGTGCCGCCATCGCAGACGTTTTTGCGGGCCACGGCTTCGAGCCCGAGAGCGACCGCGGCGCCGAGGATTGGGCCGCGCATTATTGGGGACCGCGCGAGGTGCCCTTCGTGCGCGGCTACGAACGCTTGCTGGTGGCAAGGAAAACGCGCCCTGGGCAGGCCGGTTCGAGTTCCGGGCCCGGTTGACGGCGCACGGGAAGATTTCTGCCGCCGCGCCGTGCGATACTCCGAAGGTGAGGGTCCTTCTCTCGAGGCTGTGCGCTTTGTCGCACCTCGGTCCGCTGCTCGTGTTGCTGGTGACGAGCCACTGCGGCTTCGAGCGCCGTCCCCTGGCCGAGCAGCATCGGGCGCGAGCGCTGGACTCGGGCACGGTCACCGCGGGCCGCGTTGCCGGGCCCGATGCGTCGCAGGGCGCGAGCGGGCAAGGGCCGGACGCCGCCCTGGCCATGCTCACCACCGGCAGCTCGGCCCTCGACGACGCCGCCGTCGACATCGGCGACGCGGGCGATGCGGGCGCCTGTGCATCACCCGCCTGCCCGGACGGGAGCGTCTGTGGGCACAGCTGCCTGCCCGGTTGCGGCTGCGACGTGGCCTGCGCCGGGGCGGCCGACTGCGACGCCAGTTGTGCTGCCGACGGCGATTGCCGCATCGACTGCAGCGGCGTCAGTGGCGACTGCCGGGTCGCCTGCGCTGCGGGCTCGACGTGCCAGCTCGACTGCAGCGCTGCCAACGATTGCTTGCCGGTCTGCGAAACCGGCGCCAGCTGCGTCATCGATTGCACCGCCACCGATGACTGCGAGCCAAGCTGCGCCGCCGGCTCCCGCTGTGTCATCCAATGCCTCGACGCCAACAACTGCGACCGCGTGCGCTGCGCCGAGGGCGCCAGCTGCCTCCTGAACTGCGGCGACAACCGTGACTGCGAGTTCGACGAGTGTCCCCAGGGAGCACTCGAGTGCGACGGCGGTATCCGTGTCTGCGGACTGCCCTGTCCTTGAGGCCCCAGAAAGCGACCACGCCGGTGGCGACGAAGTTCGTGCGCGGTTGGCCCGAGCCTTCTGTGAACAATGGGCCGATCCGCGGGCTGACAGCAGCCCCGATTTGCGCAAAATTGGCCCATCGTGGCGAAAGCGCAGGCGGCTGAGCCGATCGAGGGCCCTGGCGGTACCCACTCCACGGTGCATGTCCATGCGAAGGCGATCCGACGTGGTGCAGGACCTTCCGATGCCGCCCTGGTGGTCGCGGCGCGGGCCGGCGAGCGCTGGGCCCAGGAGGCGCTCTTTCGGCGCCACGCGCGCATGGTCAACGGTTTGGCCTACCGCCTGCTCGGGCGCGACGACGAGCTGGACGACCTGGTGCAGGACGCCTTCGTCGCCGCCCTGGGGAGTCTCGAGCGCCTGCAGGATCCGGCGGCGTTCAAGTCCTGGCTCGGCTCCATCGTGGTTCGCACCGTCCACAAGCGACTGCGCCACCGCAGCATGCTCACGCGTCTGGGCCTGCGCCGCGGGCAGACCGGCGACCCGGACCTGGCACTGTCGCGGCAGGCGCCGCCGGAGTTGGCCGCCGAGCTCAGCGTGCTCTACGCGGCCCTCGAGCGCTTTCCCGCGGACGTGCGCGTGGCCACCGTGCTGCATCGGGTGGAGGGCATGAACGTGGCGGAGATCGCCGAGCGGATGGGCGTCAGCGCCTCGACCGTCAAGCGCCGCTTGGCCGACGGTCAACGCCGGCTGTCGGCCCTGCGCGGCGAAGGAGGTGAGGGCTGATGGCCGAGTTGCCCGAAGCCGAGCGCAGGGCGCAGTTCATCGAGGTGCCGCTCGATGAGGCGCGCATCGAGCGCCAGTGGGGCCGCATCGAGGCTTCCGGGCTGCCCACGGGTGAAGCCGGTCGCAGTCGGCGCCTGTGGTTTCCGCTCGGCGCGGCCGCGCTCGCAGCGGTCGCGCTCGCAGCCGGCGTGGCCCTGTTGCGGCCGGCTGCTCCCGTCGTGCCCCAGGTCGCTGCGCCCCAGGTCGCGCCGCCTCCCGCGGTGATGCAGGCCGAGGTCGAGCCCGTGGTGATGGGGCTTTCGGACGGCTCGGAGGTGGAGCTTTTGTCGCGCACGCGGGTGGCCATCGAGCACGAGCGGCGCGACGCGGTGGAGCTGCGGCTGGAGCGCGGGGTGGCGCGCTTCGCCGTGAGCAAGCGTCCGCAGCGGCGCTTCACGGTGCACGCCGGGGACCTGAGCGTGACGGTGGTCGGCACGCGCTTCGAGCTCAAACGCCAGGCCCAGTTGGTGGATCTGCACGTGACCGAGGGCGTGGTCGAGGTGCGCGCGCCGGGGGCGGCCGTACGGCGGGTGACGGCCGGCGAGCGCTTCGGCTGGGACGGGGCTGCCCGCGTCCAGGCCCAAGCGCTTCCCGAGGCCCCCCTCGACCCCCCCCCGGAAGCCTTGCCCGGCGACGCGCCCGAGCCGCACGCGACGTCCGGGCGCCGGGCCAAGGCGCCCGCCATGCCGAGCGCGCGGCAGCTGTTCGAACAGGCCCACCTGGCGCGCCGGGCCGGGCGCCTCAAGGAAGCCGCCGAGGCCTATGGGCTGTTGGTCAGCCGCTACCCCGGCGATGTGCGCGCGGGGTTGTCGGCCTTCGAGGTGGGTCGCATTCGCATGGATGCCCTGGGCGACGCGCGCGGGGCGATCGCGGCTTTTCAGAAGGCGCTATCGCTCGAGGGCAAGGGCTCCTACCGCGAGGATGCGCTGGCACGCATCGCGCTGGCCTACGACGCCCTCGGCGATGGGGTCGCCTGTCGCCGCGCCCGCGAGCGCTATCTTTCGAGCTATGCTGCGGGCGTCCACCGGGCGGCGCTGTCGACCAGCTGCGGCGACGCCGACCTCTGAGAGCGGCCGCCCGCCAGCGCCCATGACCACCACCACCCCGGGTCGCCTTTTGCTCCTGGCCTGTGCCTGCAGCGGACTGCTTTCCGTCGCGGTGCCGCTGTGGGCCCAAGCGAGCTGCGGTCGGGCCGGCAAACCCTGGGTCTCGGTGGCCTTTGCCGGTGATGCCTGGACCCCCGAAACGCGGGCTGCGGTCCTGACCGACCTCGGGGCCGAGCTGGCGCTGCAGGGGCTCGAGGCCTGTGGTCTCGGCAACCGCGGCAGCCAGGCGCCGCTGGCCTTGCTCGAACTTCGGTCCGAGCAGGCCGACCGCGTGCGCGTGCTCATCGACGTGCACGACGCGATCACCGAAAAGCGCCTGGCGCGGGATGTCTCGCTGGCGGAGGTGGCCGAAGACGGTCGCGCCCTGGCGGTGGCGGTGGCGGCCGACGAACTCTTGCGCGCCAGTTGGGTGGAGCTGACCCTGCGCGATGCTCCGGCGCCGGCGCGCGAACCGCCTCCCGAGGTGGAGCGAACGCTGGAGCGCTCGCTGCGGCCGCGCCGTGACGCAGCCGGTTTTGGTCAGCGCCTGGGCGCGCGCATGGCCGTGGAGTACCACGGCGGCGGTCAGACCTGGATCGGCGGGGATGGTCTGCTCTCCATGCTCTTCGGCGAGCGTGCGGGCGTCGAGCTGCGCGTCGGGATCCGCGAGGGGCTGCGCGCCGACGGTGACAACGGCAGCGTCGAGTCGAGCGCACTGGTCGGCGGCATGGCCCTCGCCTGGGCGCTGTGGCCGCGGGGAAATGACTTTCAGTTGAATGCCACCTTGGGTGGGCATGCCGCCAGCGTCCAGCTTTCGGGTCGTGCCGACGGCGCGGCCATGGGCAAAGAGGGCGCGGCCTTTGCGGCTGCGGCGGTGATCGGGCTCTCGGCCGGGCTGCTGGTGATCGCGCCCCTGGAGCTGCGGCTCGACCTGGGCGCAGGCCTGCCGCTGCGCGCGGTGGAAGCCCTCGACGGCGGGCGTGCGGTGAGCTCGACCGCGGGGCTCATGCTGGCCGGGGGTCTCGGCCTGGGGGTGCGGCTTTGAGGTTTTTGCTGCGAGTGCTGCTGCTTTCGTCTCTGCTTGCGGGATGCAAGGCCTCGATCGAGGTGCTGCAACCGGACGTGGTCGACGCCGCGATGCCGGATGCGGGCAAAGGCCCCATCGATGCGCCCGACCTGCCCGATGGGCCGTTGCCGTCTTCGGATGCAACCTGCGGCGGTTGCGCGGCGGGCCAGCTGTGCAGCGCCGGGAGCTGCGTCGAGCGGCGCGGGCTGACGATGGTCGAGGCCGGCCGCGTTCACACCTGTCTGATCGCAGACGGCCGTCTCTTTTGCTGGGGCGCAAACGAACACGGCGAGCTCGGCCTCGGCGACGTCGACGGGCGCCAGGGCATCTCGCGCGTCGGGGCGGCCAACGACTGGCTCGCGGTCTCGGGCGGCGAAGAGCACAGCTGTGGCCTGCGCGCACCAGGAAGGCTCTTTTGCTGGGGCGACAACAGCAAGGGTCAACTCGGAGTGGGCGACACCGAAAGGCGCCCAAGTCCGACGCCGGTGGGCGCTGGCGATGACTGGGAGGCGATCTTCTGCGGCGGCGACAACTGCTGCGCCTTGCGCGACGCAGGCCGCCTCTACTGTTGGGGCGATAACCTGGAGGGCAAGCCCGGCCAGGACGACGGCTACTCCGAGCCCGACGTGCTCGAGCCCCGCGAAGTCGTCGGCGACAGGCGCTACCGGGTCGTCGCCCTGGGCCAGGGACACGTCAACGCGATCACCGAGGCCGGCGAGCTTCTGGGCTGGGGGCGCACGCCGCAGGGCGAGACCGGCACCGGCGTCGTCCTGGGCCATCTGCGGGCGCCCATGGCGGTGGCGGTCGCAGCCGACTCGCGCTGGGTCAGCGTGGCCGCGGCCCAGCACCACAGCTGCGCTGTCGACGAAGACGGCGGGCTCTATTGTTGGGGCATGTCGGACTTCGGCGAGCTGGGCGGCGGCGTGGTCGACGACGTCAGCGTCGTGGCCACCCCGGCGCGCGTCGGTAGCGACAGCGACTGGGCGGCGGTGGCGGCCGGCTGGTTTCACTCCTGCGCAACCAAGCGCGACGGAAGGCTCCATTGCTGGGGCCGGGCCATCGAAGGGCAGCTAGGTCAGGGCGGTGGCGATCCGGTCCCGCAGCCAAATCTTGTCATGCCGGAGCTGGGCTGGAAGCCGCCGGTGCTGGGGGGCTTTCATAGCTGCGCTTTGACCGGCGACGGCGCCCTGTATTGCTGGGGGCAAAATAACCAGGGACAGCTGGGGCTCAGTGGGGTCGATCGAGTGCACGAGCCCACCGAGGTGGTGATTCCGTGACTGGCTGTGGTCGACGCCACCTGTCGTGTGCCTCGTGGCCGTCTTTGTCTTCTCTTCGTCGACAATTCCCATCACGGAAATCGCTGGGCTGGCAATATCGCATCGCTTTGCCGCATGGTCGGGACTCGCAGCCGCGATCCCAGGCGCAGCAGGAACCGGCTGCGGGGGGCGCTATTCGTGATCGATGCGGCGGTCGAACAGGGCCTGGACGTGGCGGGCGTTATTACCCTCGATGTGGTTGAGCCGCGCGAGCTGTTGGGGCGAGGCCTCGATGGCCTGCTCCATGACGAGCCAGTCGACTGCTTCGGTGTAGGGCGGCGTCGTGAGCGAGCCGCGGTAATGGTAGTGATGGTTGAGCGCCTCCAGCTCGAAGCAATCGGCCACGTTCACGCTGCCGGGGGGCAGCGCCTGCCAGTCGCCGCCGTCAGACGGAACCCGATCGATGAACTGGTCGATGAACGCGTTGGGCTTGCCCATCTTGAACAGCACGCCGATGACGACGTACTTGGGCGCGCCGTGTTCGCCGTCGTGGCGACTGACGACATGCATTTCCATCGGGTAGGTCACACCGTCGATCTGATGCTCTGACGGCGTGTGGAAGTGCAGCTGCAGCAATTCGCTGTCTCGCCCGTCAAAGCGAACATATCCGCCCGCTGCGAAGCTCAGCTGCACCGAGTGCCCGGTGTGCTCCACTCGCTCGAGGCCACGGGCGGGCGGAGCAAACCGCAGGCGGTGGGTCCCCCGTACCGCGTCGTGGGTCAGAATATTCACGGGCGATTGCAGGAGCCCGTGGTCGAGGTCGGGCAGTGCGTACGGGGGGGCATCTTCGAGCGCGGTAACTTCTGCGGAGCGGGTGGCGCCGCAGATGGCCGTGAGCGCGGCTGCGATGCCCAGCACGGCAAGGGTTCGACGCATCGCTTGGGCCTTTGCAGCTACCAGGCATGCATCGGACCGATGTCGGTCACGCGGTAGCCAGCTGCGGTCAGCAGTTCACTGGCGTGGGCACTTCGGGCGCCGCTGCGGCAGTAGACGACCACATGCCGGCCGCGCTTGCCCAGCTCCTGCAGCCGGCCGTTCAGCTCCTGAACGGGGATGTTGTAGGAGCCGGGGATGTTGCCCTGGGCGTACTCCGGCACCGAGCGCACATCGAGCAACAACGCGCCCTGCTCCACCAACTTTCGGGCCGCATGGGGGCGCCGCGCGCCCAAGATCGAATTCAGCATCGCTCCTCACTTTCCTTCGGGGTTCGGGATTCACCCGGTAGGAGCCGCGGGCGCCGAAAAGGATTCGCCAGGGCACGAAAGAATTCTCTCGAGCCGCCAAAATCGCTGCCGGAACGCTTCCGGGAGCGTGCAGCCCGGGGAAGCTGTCAGAACGTCTTTCGCCAGGACGATTTTCGCCGGTGCGGGTGCTTCGTCGACTCGCGAGGACGACCTCCCGACGGGCGCAGCCACACCCCGCTTCGCTCACTCCGGTCCCACGACTCCGCAGGGGAAGGTGGCGGTGAGGCTGCGACCGTCCATCAGGCCGTCGCAGGCGCTGCCGTGCAGGCTGATGCTGCTTTCGCCGGTGACGCTGAAGCCGTTTGCTGGATCGCAATCGAGCGGGTTTGGACCGAGCAGGACGGTGCCCATCTGACAGGCCCCGTCGAGGTCGGTGATGCGGCCGCCCTCAAGGGTGATGTCGCAGCTGGCCACCGAGGCGGTCCCTTGGATGATCGAGGCGAAGGCGGCCTCGAGGTCCTGGGGGTTTTCCGGGTTGATGCTGGTGCCTTGACCGGCGGCCGCCAACTGGTCGTTGTAGGCGGAGCCGCCGGGCTGTACCGATACGACGTGGGTGCGAACGCCCTGGCCGGCCCACTTGGTGGCGATCTGGAATGCGTCGGCGACGACTCCCGTTCCGTCCGGCGTCAGAAGACCCGGAACGCAGGTGGAGCCACCGTCGGTCAGGAATAGGATGGCGGTGGAGCCTTCGAGCTGATCGATGTAGTCGGTCAGGACGCGGTCGGCCTCCATGAAGGCGAACTCGATGGGCGTACCGATGCCGAAATTTGGGTTGCTGCCGAATTGCTGCCAGGTCGGTAGCCACTCGGTGGACTTGAGCCAGCTGATATTCGGCGGCTGCTCGAAGGGCAGCACGGGATCGCACAGCAGGGTCAGACCACTGGGAAAGAGAATCGTCGCAAGGGTGAGCGGGTCGTGGCACGCCATGCCGTCCGGATCGGCCGCCCCCGCCGGGCAGGTGTAGGGCTCGACGGCGGCGACCAGCGCTGCGTTGGCCGCCGCGAAGCGCTGCATGCCGTTGAAGTCCGTGTCCTCCATGCTGCCGGAACGATCGAAGACGACGAGGATGTTGCCGGGAGAGAACTCCACCCTCGGCGTGATCTGAACGGCACCACAGTTGGGCTGATCGAAGACCGAGGTACCGGCCGTGCCAGATCCGCCGGGCGCGACCGGGCCGTCCCCGAAGCTGCCCGCACCGCCTCCGGATATGGCGTCGGTTTCCGGGTTGTTGAACTCACCGCTCTGGCCGCTCGCCTGCGAAGACCCTGATTTGCGCGTCGAACCGGAGTCCGCAGCGCAACCGATGACCAGCGCCAGCAATGCAATCCAGACGGATATCGTACACAGTTTCATGACACACTCCTACACCCGGCCGTTCCGCAAGCCAGCCCAAGCCCGAACACGGCTTAGAAGCCGCCAGCGTCTACCATAGCAGCTTTGTGCCGCGGTCCCCTGCGGGCCCTTTGGTTTTGCGCATCCCGCGACCAACGCGAGCGATGGGTCGGAAAAGCATGATCATGAGCTTGGTGGCTCCCCTTTCAAGGAACACCAAACGCCCTACAAAGCGTACTTGGCGAGGGCTGCCGAAAGCTGCGACAGTCAGTGCTCCGTACGGTGGGTCTTGGCCGAGCTGATCAACGCAAGAGGCGAAGTATGTGGACACGCTCACTCGTTTCCCGTTGCCGGCGCTCGCCATGCCCTTCACCTGGTATGGGGCGATGTGACCGGTGGTCATCCGGAGCCATCGCAGGCGAACAAGGTTGTCCAATCCCTGGTCGCGCGCTGTTTGGCCGAGGGAGCGCGAGCGATAGGCGCGCGGGTGATCACCACGGAGGCAGGTTTGGACGCTTCCGTGGTCAGCGCGCGAGCGGCGTGGCAAAGGAACGTCCTCGAGGGCCTCGGATTCGAGCAGCAAGCCAAGCGCGTCGAATATCGGCTGCCGCTGGTCGACGCCATCGCCCGACTCGAAGCGTTTCACAGCGCTGCTCGCCTTCGTTGGATCCCGATCGAGACCAAGCCTGGAAAGGAACTCGAACGCGCTGCCGGTGTCCTGTCGGCGGTCCACGCCGGGTCGCCGGGTAGCAGCGAAGACGACGATCCCCTCGAGCATCTGCTCTCACGTCAAATTGACGCGGAGCGGTCCCTACCACCGCAATCCCTGCAGATCGGGGTCTTGGACGAACGTGAGGTGGCGCTGGTGGCTCCGAGCGTCGCTCCGGCGACGGGGTGGTCCAGCCTCTATACCGTCGGCGTCCTACCCGCCTATCGGCGCCAGCGACTGGGAGCGGAAGCTGTGCTTCACGGTCTTCGCGCGATGTTGTCGATGGGAGGGATCACCTACCACGACGGAACCGACGCCAACAATCACGCGATGCTCACCCTCTTTGACAAGATGGACGCGCCGCGTTACCGAAAAATGGAGCAGTGGGTGCTATCCCGTTGAGCTTCCGGGATCGAACCACTCTCCCTCCGCCGGCAGGTAGCCCTCGATGCAGCTGTCGCGGCTCTCTCCGGTGACGCCGGTGTTGTGCACGCGTACAACGCCGTCACCGATCGTGGGTTTGCAGGGGCCTTGCACGCGTTCGGTCTCGGTGCAGGCGTCGAGTACATACGGCTGACCTTGATCGAAGTGACTGCCGTCGCGGGTGCCGCAGTCACGTTCCGTGTAGCCCCACTCGCATTCACACTTCCGCTTGCCGTCCATGTCCAGGCCGACATAGCTACCATGGGCTGCGCAGGCATCCTGTGGCATGCGATGACGACACAAGCCTTCCTTCACACTCCTACGGTGTTTCAGTCGCGTCGGCGCTGCAACTGCCGTGACGGCCATAGGTGACGCTCGGGCGGGCGCCTGATTCATCCACGGCCACTTTGAAATGGTCATTTCCTCACACCGACGCCGCGGCACAAGGCAGTTGCCTCCGGGTGAGAAAATGACCATCGCCCAAGGCGCGCGCGGGCAGCAGCATAGGCAGTCGGCAGGGCGGCGCGCGGATCGCCGCCGCCGAGGGAGAACGACATGACGGAACTACGTAATTTGACTGTATTGCTGATGATGCTCTTGCTACTTTTGACTGGCGCGGGCTGTGGCGACGACTCCGGGAGTGATTCGACGGGCGACGACGGCTCGGCGGGCTCGGCCGGAGGCGAAGCTGGCGGCGGGGCTGGCACCAGCGGAGAAAATACCGACGCCGGCAACAATGCCGACAGCACGCAAAGCCTGAGCGACGTGGGTGCGGTGGACGGCGGCACCACCGATGCCCCCGCTGAAGTCGTCTGCGCCGACGGTGAGCAGGACAATGACGCTGACGGCGAGTGCAGCGCAGCATGCTCGGATGCGGTCGACTGTGGCGCCGGCGTCTGCTCCGACGCGACCGGCGCGATCTCCTGCTTGTGCGACGTCGGTTACATCGGTGACGCCTGCGACACCTGCGCCACAGGTCACGAGGGCAGCGGCTGCGGAACCTGCTCGTCGGGATTCATCGCCTCCCAGCGAACCGAAGGCGCCTGCATCGAGGATCCCTGCGCCAGCGTGGAGTGCGGCAACACCGGTTCGTGCGCCGTGGAGGACGACGCCGCGGTTTGCGTCTGCGATCTGGGCTTCGCCGGCGACGCCTGCAATATCTGCGCGGACGGCTACGAGGGTACGGCCTGTGATACCTGCGCGGCAGACTACAGCAAGGTCGACGCAGGCTGCGTTCCCGATGTCTGCGTGGGCAAGGACTGCGGCAACGGAAGTTGCCTGTTCCAGGCACCCGACACGGCCGTCTGCGAGTGCGATGCCGGCTACCAAGGAGACGCCTGCGACAGCTGCGAGCTCGGCTACTTGATGAAGGACGGAGCGTGCGTGCTCGAGCTGCCGGTTCAAAACGATTCGCTGACCTTTTGGATCGACATGCTGAGCCCAACGCAGCAGAAGTTGACTACCGAGGCCAACGAGGTGTTGCTGCTACGTTCCGAGACGCCGGGCGGCGGCCAAAAGGACGCACTCTACGATCTGGTCGACGCCACCCGCGCCCCCACCTTCGCATCGGGCGCCAGTCTGAGCTTCCTGAAGTTCGATGGCGACGACTTCCTGAAGGTCGAAGACATCGACCTCGGCGCCCGCGGCTACACGATCTTCATCGCGATGGCGCCCGATACCGCGGGCGGCAACATGGCGGCGCTGGCCGCGGTGGGCACCAGTAACGACGCCCACCACGGTATGCTATTGCGCTCCCAGGCGGGTGGAACGCAAGTGCGCTACGTGCACCGCAACCCGCTGGGCATCTCGGGCGGCGACAATCTGCTGCTCGAGGACATCGCCGCACGCGAGGCCTTCGACCCCTACCAGGTCGCCGTGGCCGAACGCCGTCTCGACGGCGACGCCATCATCCAGCGCCTCTTCGTCGGCGATCAGGAGCAGTTTAGCAGCACCTCCGACGGGGGCTTCGGGTCGACCACGCTCGACCTGCTCATCGGCCAGCAAGACGGCGCGGGCAATAACCCCTTCGTCGGCAACATCGGTGAGATCATCATCTTCGACGGCGAGATCTCCGTGGATGAGCGCGCTCAGGTCAAAGCTTATCTCGAGAAGAAATGGGTTCCCAAGCTGAAGATCGGCGGGTTCAAGTTGTAACCCCACGCCCCGTGCCCAATCGGCCCGGTCGCTCCCGTAGCGGCCGGGCCTTTGGGCGTAGGAGCCGAACTTGTCGTTCTCCAAAAAGGGCCGCGCCCGGGCCCATCAATCCGGGGCCCGGGCGCGGCACTCCCTGGGGGGTCCCAAAGGCGAAAGCTGCTGGCCGACCCCCAGGGTTCCGAGGGTTTCAAGCATGTCCGGCGCGCTCGAGCTGGGTGTAAAGCGTGACCAGGGCGACGCGATCGCAGACGCCGATCTTGCGCAGGATCCGCGCCACGTGGTTTTCGGCGGCCGACTCGGAGATGCCCAGGTCGAAGGCGATTTCCTTGGTGCTGCGGGCCTGCCCGACCATCCGGGCGATGCGCGCTTCCACCGGCGTCAGTGCGCGCATGGACCAGCAGCCCTCGAGCGCAGGTGTGAGCACGACCGTGCGTCGCCCCGCGTCGTCGAATTGATCGACCAGCCAGAGCCGCCCGGTGGAGAGCTTGGCCCATACGCTCAGGGCTTCGCCGTCATCGTCGCGAACCACGGCCGCCCGCGCGCGCTCGCGTTTGCTGACCACCTCCGAGATGTCGTCGAGGTCGCGCTCCAACTCCCGGTCACCGAGGTGTTGGCAGCGTCCCTGCGTATCGAAGGCAGCGCTCGCCAGGCTCTCGACGCTGCGACCCGAGAGGGCCTTGCGCAACGCCAGGCTGCTGACCAGGGCATGGCGCAGGGCGCGCAGATCGCGCCGCACCGAATCGGCGATCGGTGCGGTCTCGGTCGAGCACATCGCCAAGCCCGTTCCGTCCTCGAGCGTGGCAATGATGCCGAAGCCGTCGCAAACTCGAAGCTTGCGCCAACTTTCGGCCACCTCGTCGGGCACATTCCCGTTCCACCAGTGCAGCGCGGTACTCACGGTTGCGCGGGCCGTGGGCGACGGCGCACCCTCGAGGGGCCCGAAGCCACGCAGGGTCTCGAAGCTCAGGGGCTCGGGCAGCGCGGCTCCCGACGTAAACGCGCTTCGCAGCCGCCGCCCGTCCTCGCGCTCGGTGTAGGTGAAGCCGGCGGTGGCACGGGTTTTGGGGCGTACCTCCGAAAGCTCTCCGCAGAGCCGCTGCAGCCAGTCCTTTTCCTTCGACCTCAAGTCGCTCGCCGCGTCGGCGAGCCTTACGACCGCGTCCCTTCGCATACCGATTCTGTCCCCATCTGCGCGCTGCGCCGACCCGTCCCGCACGGTGCCGCCCCTGGTGTTGCGGCCAGGACACGCGCCAACTCCAACTTCGAGCCGACCCCGCACAACGCGAAAATGCGTGCGATCTGGTTGGCCACGGTGCGCTTCGAGGTGCCGCGCTCGAGCGCGATCTGGCTCTGGCTCTTGCCGGCGACCAGCCCCAGCGCCACCTCCTGCTCCGACGGGCGCAGCCGCTGCATCAGCTCCGGATCCGGCCCATCCAGGTCGAGCACGACCAGCTCCAAGCCGTCCGAAATTTCGAGCGCCCGTACCCTCATTTGAGTACCGACCATAAACTAAATGCTATTTAAGTCAAAGGTGCTATTCAATATTTATATGTGCTACAATCTACGTGCATGTCGAGCCTAGTCCCCAGCCCTCGGGTGCAGCGCAAGCGCGCCGAGCGCCGCGAGCGGATCGTGGAAGCCGCCTTCCAGGCCATCGCCGAGGACGGTCCGGCCGATTTCAGCCTCAATAAGCTGGCACGCGACCTCGACTACACGCCCGGTGCGCTCTACTGGTATTTCCCTTCCAAGGAGGCGTTGGTGGTGGAGGTGCAGTGCGTGGCCTTCTCCGAGTTGACCACCATCATCAACCGCGAGCGCGCTGCCTGGGAGCAGCAGCCGGCGCTGGCCACGCAGGATTTGCCCTGCCGGCGCCTGCACTCGCTGTTGGCCCTGGCCCGCTTCTACCTGGACCTCGGGCGCACCGAGCCGCGCTATTTCCGCCTGATCGCCTTCTCGATCGACCCGCGCGTCTGGCTCGACGACGACTCGGCCGAGCGCCTCGCCCCGGTGCTCGCCGAGGTCTTCCTGGCCGTCGCGGCGCCCTTCATCGCCGCCCAGGAAGATGGCGTGCTGTCGCCCGGTGATGGGGCTGGGCGTGCGGTGCAGTACTGGACCGCGCTGCAGGGGCTGCTGCAGACGGGCAAGCTCGCGCGCATCGCGCCCGAGCTCTTCGATGTGCCTCGCCTGGGTGCCGACAGCGCGCGGGCGCTTTTGCTCGGTTGGGGTGCCGATCCCGACGCTCTGGAGCGCGCCCGGGCACTGTTGGACTGAGGGTTCGCGCAAGCATTGGGGCTCCAGGTGCGCAGCCCCTGCCGTTGTGCCAGCGCCGACCCGAACGACGCCGCCGAGCGGTCCCGGCTCTCGCGGCCCAGGCTTTGCATGAAGGAAGAGGCCGGCGCAGGGGTGGCGCGGAACTTTTCGCTCGGCAGGTGACCCCAAAGGCGCAGGTGGGGGTACCGACACCACGTGAAGCACATCGACGTGGCAATCGGTCGAAGTAGGTGGCCCGCGCTGGGGCTGTGCCTGCTGTGGGCTGCCTGCTCTGGCGGGGGCGGTGGCGAGGCGAAGCGGGCCGACGGCTCCCCCTTGGGCCCCGAGGGCGCGCTCGGCGCTCAGGCTGGCGCTGGAGCGCTGGCGCCCGGGGGCGCCGGAAGCGGGGCCAGTGGCGACGGTCTGCTCGAGCCCGCCGCCGATCCCTATTCGGTGAGCTTCGAGTGCGATCAGGGCGCCGACCCCAGCACGGCACCGCTGACACGCCTGACCGTGCTGCAGTACGAAAACACGCTCGCCGCCCTCTTCGCCGACGTGCCAGGCGCCATGGACGCCGCGCGCGGCCCCCTCGATCAGCTGCCCATCGATGGCGAGGACGATGAGAGCTTCAGCGACATGGATGGGCGCATCTCCCAGCGCCACATCGACGGCTACGTCAACGTGGCCGACGCCCTGGCGGGCTATGGCGTCGCCGACCCGGGCCGCCTCAGCGCCCTGGCCGGCGACTGTTCGAGCGCCCCGAGCCTCGACACCGGCTGTTTCACCAGCTTCATCCGCGACTTCGGCCGCCTCGCCTACCGGCGCCCACTGAGCGACGCCGAGGTTTCGCGTCTAGAGGAGCTGGGCAACGGCGTCGAACCCCAAGAAGCCTACCGCAGCGTGCTCTTTACGCTGCTGCTGTCGCCCGAGATGCTCTACCACCTGGAAGTAATGGGCGATGCCAGCGGGGGCCGCGAGGATCTGCTCACGCTCTCGGCCCACGAGCTGGCCGCGCGCCTTTCCTATCACCTGTGGCAGCAGCCGCCCGATGCCGAGCTGCGCGCCGCAGCCGATGACGGCTCGCTGCTGACCGAGGCGGTCTACCAGGCCCAGGTGGAGCGCCTGCACGCCGACCCGCGCGCCCTGGAAGCCGCGGTTCGCTTCTTCGGTCAGTGGTATCGGCTGCAGATCTTTGGCGGCTTCGCCACCACTCCAGCGTTCGAGACCTTCGCCGGCAATACCAGCGCCGACGCCCAGCTCTACGACGACGCGGCCCAGGAGATCGAGGCCCTGGTCACCTACCACGTCGAGCAGGGCAACTACCGCGACTTGCTCGACAGCCCCCTGAGCTTTGCGCGCTCACCGGAGCTGGCCGCGCTCTACGGTGTCGCACCCTGGGATGGCCAAAGTCAGCCGCCGGCTTTGCCCGCCGACGAGCGCTCGGGGCTTTTGACGCGCGCGGCCATGCTCATCTCCAGCAACCACACCACCAACCCCTTCAAGCGCGGCGCCTTCATCCAGCGCGAGATCCTGTGCACGCCGGTGTCGCCACCGGCCGATCTACCGCCCGGCTCGCTGACCCCGCCGCCCTTCGATCCCAACGCCTCCACGCGCGAGCGCTTCGAGGCCAAGGTCGAATCGCCCACCTGCGCCGGCTGCCACTCCACCTTCACCCCCTTCGGCATGGCCCTGGAGGCCTACGACGGCCTCGGGCGCTATCGCAGCGAGGAGCGGCTGATCGACGAAGCGGGTGACGAAGTCGCGAGCGTGCCCATCGATACCCGCGTGACGGCGCTCCTGCCCGAGGGCAGCCTGGAGATCGCCGGGCCCGTCGAGCTCAGCGCCGCCCTGGCCGACAGTGAAAAGTCCAACGAGTGCTTCGCGCGCCAGTACTTCCGCTACAGCTTCCGGCGCTTCGAGCAGCCCGGCGATGAATGCGTGCTCGCTTCCCTGCTCGAACGTGTGGGCCCGACCGGGAGCCTGCGCGAGGCCCTGCGCCAGGTGGCCCTGGACCCGGCATTTCAGCGGAGGTTGTGGCGATGAAGATCGATCCCATCGGACGGCGCATGTTCCTGCAGGGGGCCTCGGGCCTTCTGCTTGCGGCGCCCTTTTTGCCCTCGCTTCTGCCGCGGGGGGTCAAGGCCCAGTCCCTCGGCAACGCCAGGCGCTTCGTCGCCATCAAAAGCTACAGCACCCAGCTGATCGCGAACTTCTATCCGAGCTACAGTGGCAACGGCTACAGCACCCGCCCCTACGATTCAGGCGACGGCAAGGCCGACGGGACCACGCTACTCACTCAGAGTTTGAGTCAGAGCAGCGGTCGTCACAAGAACGGCAACGAGTACTTCGCCAAGTGGGCCCCGCTCTCCGACCTGGCCCAGGGCGGCGCCCTCTCCGACATCCTGGGTCCGGCGTTCAACCCCTTCCTCGAGCGCATGTTGCTCCTGCGCGGCCTGGACTTCATGCCCGACACCAACCACAACGAGGGTGGCATGTTGGGCAACTACGCCGCGGCCGACGTGCAGCACACCGACGTGGTAGCCTGGCCCACCATCGACCAGGTGTTGGCCTATTCCAGCAAGTTCTACCCCTCGCCGCCCTCGGGCACCCGCGCCCTGCACCTCTCGCCCGGCCGCTCCAACACCTTTTCCTTTACCGACGGCGGCACCGGCGGACCCATCAGCCAGGTCCAGGCCCACGTCGACCCCCAGACGGCGTTCAACGAGGCCTTTGCCAACTACTCGCCGCCGGCGGCGATGCCAGCCGGCCCCGATCCCAACAAGCGCCTCATCGATCGCGTGCTCGAAGACTACCGGCGTGTGGTGGGCGGGCCGCGCATCGGCGCCGCCGACCGTCAAACCCTCGAGCAACACATCGCCTACATGAGCGAACTGTCGACGCGCCTCGATGCCAGCGCGCCCGCGGTCAGCTGCGACCAGCCGACGGAGCCGCCGTCGGTGCAGGCCAACGGCGTCGATCCGGCCGTGCTGACCCAGGCCTTCGAGCTCATGGTGGACGTGGCGGTGGCGGCCCTGCGCTGCGACGTCACGCGCATTGTCACGCTCAATGTCTGGAAGGGCGTTGCGCGTGGCATCGGCGCTGGCGGCAGCGACGTGGGCTACGTGCACAGCGGCCTCAAGGACGCCCAGGACTGGCACGAGCGCGCCCACGAGTTCGACACCCCCGGCTCGCGCGATCAGGTGCTGGCCATCAACCAGTGGATCGCCGGCGAAGTGGTGGCGCGCATGCTCGCGGGTCTGGACGTGGACGAGGGCGACGGCAGCACCTTCCTCGACAACTCCATCGTCTTTTGGGGCAACGAGCTGGGCATGAACCACCTCAACTGGAGCGTGCCCAGCGTGCTCTTCGGCAGCGGCGGAGGGCATCTGCAGACCGGCCGTTACATCGACTACATCGACTGGAACCAGAACGTGAAGTTTCACCAGGAAGACGGCCCGGTGATCGAGGGCGTGCCCTATAACCGCCTGATGGTCTCACTGTTGCAGGCCTTTGGCCTCAGCCCCGAGGACTACGAGCGCGGCGCTCCGGGTTACGGCTCCTATTCGACCAGCGGCAAGACCACCGACTTGCATGCCATCGATTACGACGCTTCCCAGTACGGCAATCCGCTGCCGGGGCTGACCGGCTGAGCGGGCGCAGGGTCAGTCGATGGCGACCGCCACCACGGTGACGTTGTCGTAGCCGCCGGCGAGGTTACTCTCGCGCACCAAAAGCTCGGCGGCGCGCGGCAAGTCCCCGTCGCACTCGGTCATCAGCTCGAGCACGCGGGCATCGCTGACCTGCCCGCTGAGCCCGTCGGTGCACAGGAGGTAGACGTCGCCGCACTTCAGCTCTTCGACCCGGATGTCCACGATGACCGTGTCCTCGATCCCGAGGGCGCGGGTGATGACGTTGTCGGGCAGCATGTCGATGGCCTCCTGACTCATGTTGGGCATGATCCGGAGGTAGTCGTTAATCAGGGAGTGGTCGCGCGTGAGCTGCTCGATGCGACCATCGCGAATACGATAGGCGCGGCTGTCGCCCACGTGTGAGATGTAAGCCAGCCCCTCGGCCCGGTCGAGCAGCAGCGCCACCAGGGTCGTGCCCATGCCGTGCATGGACGCCGTGGTCATGGAGCGGCGAAAGATCTGCCGGTTGGCCTCTTCGATGGACATGGCCAGCCACGACTCCTGCAGCGAGCGGCTCGGATCGAATTCGAGGGGCAGGGTCGCGTCGGGGCGCATGGTGTCGTCGAAGAAGCTCTGCACCACTTCGATGGCCATTTGGCTCGCGACCTCGCCACCCAGGTGACCGCCCATTCCGTCGGCGACCAGGTAGAGGTTGTGCGCCTCGAGGCAGGCATAGGTATCCTCGTTATGCTCGCGATGGATGCCGATGTCGGTCAGGGCGGCGGCCGGGACCGAAACGGGGCGCTTCCGGGTGGGCTTCGACGGGCTGATGAATTCTGCGGTGGACGGCATACCCACCTGCACTGCAAGCGCGGTGCCAGTTCACGAGCAGCCGTTTGTCGGGAAAAACCGGGTGCTTACCGGAACCGAATCGGCTCCGGAACCCATTTGGTTCCGCCTGGCACCAACCATGATCCCCCCGCCTGCCTGGATCAGCCCAGATCCGGCGGGCATTGAAAGGCGACCGCCAGGCGCTTCAGGCGCGGGCTGCGCGGCGGCCGGTCGGCCCGCAACGGCTCGGCATCATCGTCTGGGCCTTTGCGCTGCTGTTGCTTGGCTCAAGCGAGGCGCGGGAGGTGCCGACGGTGACGGCTCGAGCCCGGCTGGGTCAATCAACTGGATGTCATGGGGCCGTGAAGAGGCGCACGAACCGGTCACGGGCTTCGGCTTCTTACATGGACGACTTCAGCGACCACGATCGGAAGCCTTGCGCCGGCCGGTGGAAGGGGGAGCTGCGACAGTCGCAGGGCGCGAGGCCTCACGCGGGCGTCGTCACGCGGGTGCCGGGTTGACGCCGCCGTGCCCGTACGCCGATAGTCAGCGCAAGGAGCGAGCGAGATGGCGAGCGAGATGGCGATCGAAGGCGGATGCTACTGCGGGGCGCTGCGCTATCGGGTGCAGGGCGAGCCGATGTTCAAGGGGCAATGCCACTGCCGCGAGTGCCAGTACTTTGCCGGTGGCGGCGTCAACCACTTCATGGGGGTGGCGGCCGACGCCCTGACGTTCACCAGGGGCGCGCCCAAGCGCTTTCAACGCAGCGATCTGGAGCAGCCCGTGGTGCGCACCTTCTGCGGCGAGTGCGGCACCCAGATCTACTCGCAGGCGCCCGCCGTGCCGGCGCTGATTCTGAAGGCCGGCACGCTCGATGACCCCTCGCACTACGGCGGGCCGAGCTTCGCCACCTTCACCGTGGATCAGCAAAGCTACCACCACGTGCCCGAGGGCTGCCGGACCTTCGAGCGCATGCCGGGATAGCCCACCGGCGCCGACAAATCCGGGCTGCATGGCAAATGGGCGCGCCTTTCGGCCCGGCTGCGGGTAGAGTCGCGCCGTGATCCCCCTGCGCGACATCAATCCCACCGAGCGCACGCCGGTGGTGACGCGGGCGCTGCTCGTGGCCAATGTGGTGATCTTTCTCTACCAGCTTTCGCTGGGGCCCGAGGCCGGTCGCGAGCTGGTCTACCGCTTCGGCATGGTGCCCTACTACCTGACGCAGGATCTGCGCTTTCACAGCCTGGCCACACCGCTGACGAGCATGTTCATGCACGGGGGCATCATGCACCTGGCGTCGAATATGTGGTTTCTGCACATCTTCGGCGACAACGTGGAAGACCGGCTGGGGCGCGGCCGCTTTCTGCTCTTCTACGTCCTGTGCGGGCTGCTGGCGGCGGCGGCGCAGATGCTGGTCGATCCGAGCAGCGAGGTGCCGATGGTGGGCGCGTCGGGGGCGATCGCCGGCGTGCTGGGGGCCTACTTCCGACTCTTTCCCGGCGCGCGGGTGGTGGCGCTGCTGCCGATCTTCATCTTCTTCATCGTGCGCGAGCTGCCCGCCTTCTTTTTCATCATTGTGTGGTTTCTGCTGCAGCTGGTCAGCGGCATCGGTTCGCTGAGTTATGTGGGCGAGGCTTCCGGCGGCATCGCCTTCTTCGCCCACATCGGCGGGTTCCTCGCCGGTCTCTTCTGGCTGAGGGTGCTGCCGCCGAGGCCGGCCGGTCATGCCCGGGGTCGGGGTCGCATCGGACCGCGGGGGCGCGTGTGAAGCCAGTGGAGCGATGCTGGACTTGACGCCGGATACGGTCTTGGGCGCCGGTGGCCTGCTGTCGCGCGTCATGCCGCACTACGAGCCGCGGCCCGGGCAGCTGGCCATGGCCCAGGCGGTGCTCGACGCCATCACCGACGACGGCATCTTGCTGTGCGAGGCGGCCACCGGCACCGGCAAGACCCTGGCCTACCTGGTGCCGGCGCTGCTGTCGGGCCGCCGCGTGGTGATCGCCACCGGCACCCGCACCCTGCAGGACCAGATCATGGAGCACGACCTGCCGTTGCTGGAGCGTGCCTTCGGTCAGCCGCTGCCGGTGGCCTGCATGAAGGGGCTTTCGAATTACCTCTGCCTGCGGCGCTACCACGAGCTGTCGCCGCAGAGCCCGTCGCTGCCCGAGGCGAGCAGGCATCAGCTGGGGCTGGTCGATGCCTGGCTCGATGGCACCGAAAGCGGTGACCGCGCCGAGCTCAGCGAGCTGCCCGAGGACTCCGCCCTGTGGTCGCAGCTGCAGAGCGGCAGCGAAATCCGCATCGGCCCCCGCTGCGTGCACCACGCGGCCTGTTTCGTCACGCAGATGCGTCAACAGGCGGTCAAAGCGCAGGTGGTGGTGGTCAATCACCATCTCTTCTTCGCCGACCTCGCCCTGCGCGGTCCCCACGGCGCCGCCGCGATCCCGGACTACGACGCGGTGATCTTCGACGAGGCGCACATGGTCGAGGATGTGGCCACCGACTTCTTCGGCGTCGCGCTCTCGAGCACGCGGCTTTCGACGCTTGCGCGCGACGCGCGGCGGGCGCTGTCGGCGGCGGGGCTTGCGGCGGGCCTCGAGCCCCTGGTCGCCCGACTGGAGCGCGCTGCAGAAGCCTTCTTTACCGCGGTGCCGCGCTCGGCGGCCGAGGGCGGTGCGCGCATGCCGCTGCCGCCGGGGGCCTTCGAGGGGCGCCTGAGGGAGCCCGGTTTCGCCCTCGATGATGCCCTCGAAGGCCTGGGCGCCGGTTGCGACAACCGGGCCGGCGACTCCGAAGCGGTGGCGCAGATCGGCCGCCGCGTGGCCCAGATCCGCAAGGATCTGGCACGGCTCAGCGAGCCGGTGCGGGGTGATAAGGGCGCGACGCCGGTGGCCTGGACAATGGCGCGTGGGCACGGCGCCAGCGTGGGGGCGAGCCCCATCGAGGTCGGCGCCATCCTGCGCGAAGAACTCTTCGAGCGCGGCCTGGGCGTGGTCTTGACCAGCGCCACGCTGCGCGCCGAGGGGCGCTTCGACTACCTGCGCAGTCGCCTCGGCATCGAGGCCGAACACGGCGCCGTGGAACAGGTTTCGGAGTCACCCTTCGACTACGAACGTCAGGCCGCGCTGTATTTGCCACCGCTGCCCGATCCACGCGCCCAGGGCTACCTGGCGCGGGCGGCAGCCGAGATCGAAGCGCTGTGTACCTTGACTGGCGGTGGAGCGTTGATTCTTTGCACTTCACTGCGAGTGATGAACGAGCTGGAGCGGCGCCTGCAGCCGCGGCTCGGGCTGCCTGTCTACGCCCAGGGACAAGCCCCCAATGCCAAGTTGCTCGCGCGTTTTCGAAAGCAGGGCGACGCCGTGCTGCTGGCCACCGCCAGCTTCTTCCAGGGCGTGGACGTGCCGGGGCGGGCGCTGCGGCTGTTGGTGATCGACAAGCTGCCCTTCGACGTGCCCACCGATCCGCTGGTGGCCGCCCGCTGCCGCGCCGTCGAGCAGGCCGGCGGGCGCGCCTTCAAGGACTACCTCTTGCCGTCGGCGGCGCTAACGCTGAAGCAGGCCTTCGGGCGCCTGATCCGCGGCCGTGACGACCGCGGCGTGGTCGCCATCCTCGACAGCCGGCTATCGAGCAAGGGCTACGGCAAGGTGCTATTGCGCAGCTTGCCGCCGGCGCTCCGGTGCCGCACGATGCCCGAGCTCGAGGCCTTCTGGCGCTCGCAGCCACAGGCCGATGCAAGCATTCACGATTGATCCGTCCACGCTGCGCGCGCTTGCGACCGCGCTGCTTTTGACCACGTCCTGCACCGGCCGCGGCGGCCCCGATCACGCCGCCTCGGCGACGCCAGCGGCCGAGGAAGGCAAGGCCGCGGAGGACACCGCCAAACCCAAGGCCGAGCCCACGCAGCTGGCGGGCGAAGCGGCCGAGGTCGACGAGGCCTCGGCGGCACAAGAGCCGGCCAGGGCGCCCGTCGATCCGGAGCAGGCCCTGGCCTATGACGAAGCCGATCCGCTGGGCGATCTGGAGACCGCAGACGCCCTGGATGCGCCCGCCGGAGTGCCCTTCGCGAAGGTCAAGGCGCCGGCAGGGGGCTGCGCGGTGGTACACGGCGGGCGCCGGCTGTGGCCCAGCTCCGGCTACGCCGCCGTGGTCGACACCGGCAGCGGCTTTGCGGTCGCGGGCTTTGGTTCCAAGCCGGGTTCCAAGCCGGGCTCCAAGCCGGGTGCCAAGCCGGGCGTCAAAGCTTCGGACAAAGCTTCGGACAAGCCCGCAAGCGAACAGCTCTATCTCCTGCGCGTGCCGGCCGAAGGCCTGGTGGAACCGGTGACGGCCTTTGCCATCGAGCCACCCCATCCCGGCGAACGCAAGGCGGGCCCGGGCATCTCGGCGCGCACCGGCGACGATGTGACGGTGGCCTACACCGATGGCGCGGGCGTGCTGTGGGCGCGGCGGCTGCGTATGGGACGGAGCGGAGGCGGCGCCCGCGTCAAGCTCGCCAGCGGTGTCGACACGCGCTTTTCACCGGCAGTTGCCCACTCCGAAGACAAGACGCTGGTGGCCTGGACCGAGGGCTCGACGCCCATGAAGACCCACCTGGCGGTGATCTCCAAGGACGATGAAGTGATCGCGCGCCACGACATCACACCGGTCTCCTTCGGCGCGGCGGCACCGACCTTCGTCGTGGGCGCGCGGCCGCCGGTGGTGATCGTGGTCGACGCCCGCGACGGCATGTCGCCGCTGCTGCGCATCGACCTGGCCAACGATGGCACGCCCAGCCCCGGCCAGGTGGCGACGCCGGTGGGCATGGTCTCGAGTCCGCCGCAGCTGGCCGCCGCCTCCACCTCGATGGGCACCTGGGTGGGCTACACGGGCCTGGGCGGCGCCTCGACCAGCGCCGTCGGACTGGTGGGCATCGCGCCGGTGCCGGGCTCGCCCGAAGCGCTGGTCAAGGGCACCGCCTACGGGCAGCTCCACGTGTCGGCCACGGTCGCCGAAAAGAGCGCCATCTTCGCGGCCGACGCGGCCATCGGCGCCGGCAAGCACCCGCCGCGCGAGGTGCGCGTGCAGCTGGTGGGCGCCGAGGGCGCCGGCACGCCCACGTCGATCCGTGGCCCCGGCGGCCATGCCTCGCGAGCCTCGGTCGCCCGTGACCAAAATGGTGCCGTGTTGGTCACCTACAACACCGACTCCGGGGTGTACGCGGCGCTTTTGCGCTGCGATGATTGATCGCCAAAGGAGCGAGCATGAAGCTCGAACGCGTCTCTCCCGAACAAGCCCATCGCCTGATCGAGGAGCAGGGCTACCTGCACCTGGACGTACGCACGGTGCAGGAGTTCGAAGCCGGCCATCCCGAGGGCGCCTACAACGTGCCCATCAAGGTCACCACCGAACACGGCATGGCAGATAACTCAGAGTTTTTGTCAGTGGTGCGCGCCTGCTTCGAGTCCGACGCGGGCATCGTAGTCGACTGCCGCTCGGGCAACCGCTCGCTGGCGGCGGCTCGGGTTTTGATCGAGGCGGGCTTCAGCCGCGTGGTCGACCAGCGCGCCGGCTTCGGCGGTCGCCGGGGAAGCTTCGGCGAACTCGAGGAAGCAGGCTGGAAGGACAGCGGCTTGCCGGTGGCCTCGAGTGCGACGCAAGGGCGGGACTACGCCTCGCTGCGGCGGCGGGCGTTTTCGGCGGGTGGCGAGTCCTGAGGGGTCGCCGTTTGCGCCCGCGGGCAAGGTGCTCAAGCAGTGACTGTCTGTGCCAAAGCCCGACCGGCGGCGCTGGCGGGCGTTGCTGCCGGAGGGCGTCGCCCACCTTGCGCGATAGTTTGATCGCTCCCGGTTGATTTATCCCATCTCCGCGAAGCCCACGCCGCTCCTGAAATGATGGGGGGCTTCACATGGTGGGGTGTCGCTGAAACCCGCTGCATCTGCCCTCGAACGCGGCCCACGCGTGTAACCACAAGTCATGCAAGGGCGCCGACGCGACGCCTTGCAAGGTCGTGTAGGCCGACGAAACGCCTGTGCGTTGCCGTACAAGTTTGCCGTGCCAGTGGTATGCTCTACTGAAGCGGTCGCTCCATGCAGTCCGAGAGCGAAAAGAGAGCTGTGGACAGCAAAACGCTCCAAACCGGTACGATCGTCGCCGATCGTTACGAGGTTTTGGAGCTGCTGGGATGCGGCGGCATGGGCGAGGTCTATCGGGTGCGCGATGGGATCTCGGGCGCCTCGGCCGCGCTCAAGCGCCTGCGCGACGTGGCACGCGCGGGACATGCCGGGCCAGCGCTGCTCTTCGAGCGCGAGTACCACACGCTGCGGCAGCTCGCCCATCCCAACATCGTCAGCGTCTACGACTATGGCGTCGATCGGCGCGGGCCGTACTACACGATGGAGCTGCTGGACGGCGAAGACCTGCGCTCGCTTTCGCCGCTGCCCTGGCGCCAGGCCTGCGCCGTCTTGCGCGACGTGGCCTCCGCCCTGGCGATCCTGCATTCCAGGCGCCTGTTGCATCGCGATCTGAGCCCCCGCAACGTGAGGCGTGGCGACAGGGGGCAGACCAAGCTCTTCGACTTCGGGACGCTGGCCACGATGGGGACCCAGGGGGAGCTTCTGGGCACGCCCGCCTACATGGCGCCGGAGATCTTCGACCGCGCACAGCTCGATGCCCGCGCCGATCTGTACTCGCTGGGTGCGCTCGCTTACTTCGCCCTGAGTGGGAACCACGCCTACTCGGTGGCGGCGATGCGCGGCGTCCGCGAAATGCGGCGCACGAGTCCGGCGCCGCTTTCGCGCCATGTGGATGACATTCCGAGTGCGCTGGAGCAGCTGGTGCTCTCGCTGCTCAGCCCCGAGCCGCTGGCCCGGCCGGTGAGCGCCGGTGAGGTCATCACGCGCCTGACCGCGATCGCGGGGCTCGAAGCCGTCGATTCCCCCGAAGTCGCCAGAGCCTATCTCTGCGCGCCGTCGCTGCTGGGGCGGGAGCAACAGCTGGAGCAGGTACGCGAACAGATCGAGTATGCCGGGCGCGGTCGCGGCGATGTGACGCTGGTCGAGGCCGACGCCGGCATGGGCCGCAGTCGCTTCTTGCAGGCGGTCGAATTGGAAGCGGAACTCGCCGGAGCCACCGTACTGCGCAGCGACGGCGAGTCCTGCGCCTCCGTGATGCTGGGAGTGGCGCGCGCCCTGTACAACCAGCTCGAGCGCGTGATGCCCGAGGCCGCGTCCGAAGCTGCGGGCGCGGAGGCGGTGGCCGGGGCTACGCCAGAAGCGCGAGCCGCCGCCGAGGATGACGCCGCGGAGCCGAAGCCGCCGACCGAAGCTGCCCACGCCGCGCTGCCCGCAGCGGCCCTGTGTGAGCGCCTGTTGGAGGCCGCTTCCCGTCGCTCTCTGACCCTGATCGTCGATGACGCCGAGCTGGCGGACGAAGCTTCGCTATCGGTGCTGGCGGAACTCGCCCGCCGCGCTCCCACCCGGCGCATGGTGCTGGTCCTTTCGGTGCTGCGCGACCGCAGCACGCCCGTGGGCCTCGACGCCATCGCGCGCAACGCCCACAGGTTGCAGCTGTGGCCCCTCGATCGCGCGCAAAGCTTTCAGTTGGTGCGCTCGCTCTTTGGCGATGTGCCGCACGCGACGCGCGTGGCCGACTGGATCTACCGGTTGAGCGAAGGCTCGCCCCGGGTCAGCATCGAGTTGGCCCAGCATCTGGTCGAGCGCGGCATCGCGCGCTACGAGCAGGGAGCGTGGCTGCTACCGGAGTCGCTGCGCGAGCACGACCTTCCAACCAGCCTCGAACAGGCCCTGGCCGCACGCCTCGAGGCCCTGTCGGCCCCGGCCAAGAGACTGGCCCAGGGGCTGGCCTCGACCACGGTCGCGCTCGAGCCGTCGGAGTACGCGCTGTTGCTGCACGAGCACGACCAGCGTCAAAGCGCGGCCCTCGAAGCGGTCGACGAGCTGGTGGTGGCAGGGGTTCTGGTCGCCCAGGGAAGCGCCTTCGGCTTCAGCCAGCGCGGCTACGCCGACGCGGCGCGACGTCTTCTGCCCGAGGAGGCCCGCTCCGACGTCCATCGCCGGCTTTCGCAAATCGCCGCCCTGCGCAACGACATGATCCGACAGGCCATGCACCTGCTCGAGGCCGGTGACGAGGACGCCGCGGTCGACACCCTGATGGAGCACCGCGCGGCGTTGGGCGCGACCTTGCAGTTCGACGGCAAGGAACACAAAGGCGCTCCGCAGGGACCGCTGCCGGAGGACACCACCCGCGCCGTGCGCGTATGTGAACACCTGCTCGAGGTATGCGAGCGCCTGGGCCGCCCACCGGCCGAGGCCTTCGCCATCCGCGGCGCGCTGATGATCTCGGCCTACCACCACGACTTCTCGCTGGCACTGCCCCATGCCCGCGCGCAGCTCGCCCAGCTGCGGCAGTGCTCGGGTGCCATCTACTGGGAGCGCTTTGCCAATAACGCATCGCTCGACGAATGCGCCAAGCGCTGCGTGGCGGAGGCCCAGGCGGTCTATGATGCGACGCCGGTCGCCCAGCGCGTCATTTCACCCCAGGAGGCCCTGGGCGAACTCGTGGTGGCGGTCGGTCAATGCCAGACGCTGGGCAGACAGGGCTTCGAGATCGAGTTGTTGCGCGAAACCCTGCAGCTGGCGGAGTTCTTCCGCCCGGTCCTGCCGCGCGCGGCGATCGTTCGAGACGCTGCCGAGCACTCGCTCTGCCTCGCCACCGGCAGGTTGGATGCGGCCGAGACCCTGCGCCGCTCCATGATCGACTACTACGATGGTCTTTTGAAAACCGGTGCACCCCTGCATCCCATTTCCAGCCTCGGGCGCGCCATCGCGATGCACCTGGAGGGCCTGCACCGCGCCTGCTTCGGCGGCGACACGGCCGCGCTCTGGGCGGACAAGTTGGAGCGGACCAATCACGAACACGGGCGCGCCGCTGCGGGACCCACCGAAGGTCACGTCGGCTGGCGACGGGCCTGGGAGGTGCGGCTTCTGATGCATCTCTACAACGGCGACATCGAAGGCGCCCGCCGGTGTCAGCAGCAGATCGACGAGCTGTCGGTGCGCCACGCCTACACGGCCTACGGCACGGGAACGGCTTTCCTCGAGGCCCAGGCGCACCTGATGTGCGGTGATGTGCTGGGGCTCAAGCAGAGCATCGAGACCATCACCCAAATCGTCGACCGCCAGTATCCCGGTTGGCAGCCGGCGCTCGACACTGCATGGGGCGGCTACCACCTGTTGCGCGGTGAGCCGAATATGGCGTTGGCGCGGCTCGATGCGGCGCTCTCCGAAACCGGCGCCGGCCAGCACATGGCGTGGACCGTGGCGGCCGAGCTTGCGGTCGAAGTGCGGCTCGCATTGGGTGATGTGCCGGGCGCCTGGGAGCGCGGGCGCCGGGCGCTGCAGCAGGCCCGCGCGGCGGAACTCGGTTTCTTGGCCGAACTCGGACTCGAGCGCGTCCTGGGACTGGCCGAAGCCGCGGCCGGGCAGCTCGAAGTGGCTACATACCGACTTGAAAGCCGCATCGAGCAAGCCCGCGCACGCGGACTGTCGGGTGTGCCGCTGGGCGTACTGCTCGAAGCCCAGGCGCGGGTCGCGCTGATGGCCGGTGACGACGAAGGCTTCCATCGCTGCGCCCGCGAGACAGCCGAACTCTACCGCCGCGGCGGCAGTCCCGCGCTCGTCGCCAAGTGCGAACGACTGCTGGGTGAAGCGCGCCGGCGAGGGCGCCTCGATTCGCACGCTCCGGCGGGCGCCTTCGTGCCCACGACGCGTTCGCGCGCAGTTCGCAGCCGCGCCCAGATCCTGCTCGAGGAGTGCGAGAGCCGGGAGCAGGCCCTCGATCGCGCGCTGCAGGTCATGCTCACTCGCGCCGGCGCAGCCCACGGCTTCCTCTACCGCGTCTGCGACGACGGTGGGCTTGCACTCATCACCTCCTGCTCCGAACGTCCCGCACCGGCCGAGCTGCGGGAGGGCTTGCGGGACTTCGTCGCGGCCATCGTCGACGACGTGGTCGAGGTGACCATCACCTGCACGGTCCAGGACGAAGAGGCCGGCGGTCCGATCCGTGTCGTCGACTACACGCCGGTGCTGCTGTCGACACCCCGCGACGGCAGCGACCGCATCCTGGGGGTGATCGCTCTGCACCTGCCAGGCGACCGCGTCGAGGTGGACTCTGAAATCACTGCCGTGCTGGCCGAGCTGCTGGACGAGACCGCCGCGGCCGAGAGCGCCGCGGGCTGAGCGCCATGGTCATCAAGCTTTCCACGGCCCCCCCCCCCGGCGGCAGCCCGCAACTGGTCGGGCTTCGAGCGTCATCTCGCGCTCGAGGAGGCCGCGATCTTCCCGGCCATCGGCGAGCGACTCGCGCCCGAGGTTCAGGCGCAGCTCATCGATGAGCTACGGCAGCGGCGGCGGTCACCACCGACTTGACGCGAAGTTATCGCTGCGCGCTACGGCTTGTATACAAAGGGCCCTGGTCGAAATAGAGTTGCCAAATCGGCTTCGAGGCGCCCGTCCGGCAAGGCGCGGCGCCGCGCGAATACTCCATGTATTTGAAGGCGGCGCAACGCAGCTGGACGGGATGGATCGGAGTCGAGTTGGTAACTTTATTTCGACCAGGGCCCAAAGGCCCGCTTGGCCTGGGCGTCGAAGCCGATGCGGGTGTAAAAGGCGTGCGCCCCGTCGCGGTCGGTCGCCGACATCAGCATGACCTTGTAGCAGCGGCGCTCTTCGCAGCGCGCGATCAGCGCTCGCAGCGTGGCGCTGGCGATGCCGCGGCGTCGAAATTCCGGATCGGTGACCACATTTTCCACCAGCGCGTAGGGGCTGGCCCCGCGCGTGAGGTTGGGCACGATGGCGGCATTGCAGGCGGAGACCAGGCGTCCATCGACGAAGGCCCCGAGATAGAGATGCTGTGGATCGTCCACCAGGGCGCTCCAGACGCGCTCGAGTTCGGCCCGCGGTGCCGGCGCGTCGTCACGCTCGTGCAGGTGGTGGTAGAGCGCAAGCAGGGCATCGAGGTCGGCCATCTCGAGTTCGCGAATGGTAGCGGACATCAGCGGCCCGGTTCGCCCGCATTGGCCCCAGCTCCCGCATCGGCGCCGTCACCGCCCACGGCCTTGCGCACGAAGAGGTCCTCGAGCGTCTCGCGGTGGGGGATCACCGCGAGCACCCGGGCGCCGCCCTCGGTGGCGAGCTTCAACACCTCGGGCACCCGATCGTCACCCTCCACCACCAGCATCAGCCGCTGGTGTAGCTCGCGCATGCTCTCACAACAGGCGGTCAAGCGCTCGCGCAGGGCGTCATCGACGCCGCCCAGCTCGATCTCCACCCGCCGCACCTCCGGTCGCAGCAGCTCCTGCAGCGTGCCCAGGGCCGTCATCTGGCCCTGGCGCACGATGCCCACGCGGTCGCAGAGCATCTCCACGTCGCTCAGCACGTGGCTGGTCAAAAGCAGGGTGCGGCCCTTGCGGCGCTGCTCGAGAAGGATGTCGCGGATGTCCTTGCGGCCGATGGGGTCGAGTCCGCTGAAGGGTTCGTCCAGGATCAGCAGTTCAGGGTCGTGCAAGAGGGCCTGGCATACGCCCAGCCGCTGCATCATGCCCTTGGAGAACTTGCCGATGGGCCGCTCGAGCGCGGCGCTCAGGCCCAGCCGCTCGATCAGCTCGTGGGCGCGAAGGTCGCGCTGTTTGCGCGCCATGCCCGTCAGCCGACCGCACAGGTCGAGGAATTCGAGCGGCTTCAAATAGCTGTAGATGTAGGGGTTTTCCGGAAGGTAGCCGAGCTTGCTGCGGGCTTGCGGAAGTCCCGCGGGGGCGCCGAAGAGCGTGACCTTGCCGCGGTCGGGGTAGATCAGCTGCAGCGCCATCTTGATGGTGGTGGTCTTGCCGGCGCCGTTGGGGCCGACGAAGCCGAAGATCTCGCCGCGACGCACATCGAAGCTCACCCCGCGCACGGCCTCCACGCGTTTGCGAAAGAAGCCGATGAAGAAGGTCTTGTGAACGTCTTCGACGGTGAGGACGGTTTCGGGCGAACTCATGACTGCGCTTGGACAGACGATCCGGGTGGGTCAGTCGCGGTCGATGGCTGCGTCGGGCTCAGGGTAACAAATCGGCCAGGGCGTCGACCACCATCTGTTGCTGGGCGTTGTCCATGGTCGGAAATAGCGGCAGCGAAAGGCCGCGCAGGGCGATGGAGGCGCTGGTCGAAAGCTCGATGCCGCGCTGCCGGGCCCGCTCGGCGGCGGCGGCGAATTGCGGCAGCTGGTGCAGGGCGTAGCTCAGGAGCCCGCTCTGCACGCCGCGCTCGGCCAGGGCAGCCACGAGCGCGGCGCGTTCGGCGGCGCCGCGCCCGGGGGGCAAGAGCACGCCGAAGGTCTGGTGGTTGGGCCGGGCGTCGGGCGCGGCCCGCTGGGGTTGCAGGCCGAGGGCGGGCAGCTCGTTGAGGTAACGCTCGGCCAGCGCCCGGCGCCGCGCGACGATCTCGGGCAGGCGCAGCAGCTGCACGCGGCCGATGGCCGCCGCGAACTCGGTCAACCGGTGGTTGCCGGCGGCGCGGGCGAAGTCGCCGGGCCCGCGTTGGCCGTGATTGCGCAGGATGCGCAGGCGCTGGGCCAGCTCTGGGTCGTCGGTCAGGCACACGCCGCCTTCGCCCGTCGTGATCACCTTGCGCGGGTGGAAGCTGCTGCAGGCGATGGTGCCGAAGCGCCCGCAGGGCCCGCCGCCCAGCTCGCTGCCGAGACTGCAGGCGGCGTCCACGATGAGCGTCAGCCCGGGCAGGGCCTCGGCGATGGCCTCGGCGCGGGCCGGATTGCCGAATTGGTCGATGGCGATGGCGGCCTTGCTGCGGCCGTCGCGGGCGGCGGCGAAGGCCTCGGGGCCGGCGTTCCACTCGTCGGCATCCACCGCCACCAGCTGCGGCTCGGCCCCCAGCAGGGTGATGGCGTGGGCCGGGCTCGGCCAGGTCAGGTCCGGGCACAGCACGCCGTCGCCGGGCCCGACGCCCGCCGCCTCGAGCGCCAGCAAAAGGGCGCTGGTGCCATTGGAGACGGCGATGGCGTGGGCGCGGCCGGTCAGCTCGGCCAGCGCCCCCTCGAAGGCGGCCACCTCGGCGCCCTGCACCAACATCCCCGAGCCCAGCACCGCGGCCACGGCGGCCTGTTCCTCGGCGCCGAGCCAGGGTCGCGTCAGCGGCACGGCAGGGGTGTTTATCGATGGCTTGTCGGGCATGGCACTCCAGCCGCCGATGCTATCACCGCCGCCTTCTGCGATCCCCTTTGCCAGCGACGCGCCCGCTGGGGTATGCCTGCCGCGGCGGCTGCTCTGATGTCGCACAAGTCCTTGCGGAGGAGAATCCCTTGAGCGGCACCGCGATCGTAATGTCGGGCGGCGGGGCGCGCGGCGCCTACGAGGTGGGCGTCCTGGGCTACCTCTTCCGGGAGTTTTCCCAGCGCCTGGGGCGCACGCCGCACTTCGACTTCTATAGCGGCACCAGCGTCGGGGCGGTCAACAGCACGGCGCTGGCGGCCACCATCAACGACCCGGCCACGGGCATGGCCCTGCTCACCGACATCTGGCTGAACCAGGACCTGAGCGACGTGCTGGCCTTCAACCTGCGCCAGGCCACGCGCCTCTATCGCGTGTGGCTCGGTGGCGGCTCGGCCTCGGGCATCTTCGACCCACGCCCGCTGTCGCGCCTGATCAGCCAAAAAATCCCCTGGCGCCAGCTCGTGCGCAACATCCGGCGCGGGCGCCTCAAGGCCCTGACCGTCAGCGCCACCAACGTGCGCACCGGCCGCTCGACGGTCTACATCGACCGCGCCAGCGGCGTGCCATTGCCCAAGAGCGGCAATCGCGTGCTGATCCGCCCCTCCCACATCCTGCCCCAGCACGTGCTGGCCTCGGCGGCGATGCCCCTGGTCTTCCCGCCGGTGCGCATCGGCAACGAATACTTCTGCGACGGCGGCATCCGGCTCAACACCCCCACCTCGCCGGCGATTCACCTGGGCGCCAACCGGATCTTCGTGATCGGCGTGACCACGGTCCAGCGGGAGGCCGAGATTCCGCTCGGACGCACCCCGGGGGCGGCTTTCCTGATGGGCAAGGCGGTCGACGCGCTGATGCTCGACCACATCGAGCATGACCTGGAGCGCATGAACCTGATCAACGACCTCCTGGCCGACGCCACTGAGGCCATCGGCGAGGACTTCCTGCCGCGCCTCAACGCCGTCTCCAAGGCCCGCGGCCGCCCCGAGCGCAGCTTCATCGACACCTTCGTGCTGCATCCGAGCGTCGACATCGGCGCGCTGGCCGGTGAACACCTGCGCAGCCATCGCCCCAAGCTCAGCCGCATGATGGGCCGGGCGGCCCTGCGGCTGCTGGAGGTGGGCGAGGGCAGCGACGCCGACCTGGCCAGCTACCTGCTCTTCGACGGCGCCTTCGCCGAACTGCTGATCGAGCTGGGCCGAAGCGACGCCGAGGCGCGCCGCGACGAGCTCGAAGACTTCCTCTTCGCCAGGGCGTGAACTGTAGCCAAGAGTGCCATGATCTAGGGATCTTGGAGTGCTTGCCCACAGCCTCCAGGCGGGGTGTGGATCCCATGTGGACACATTCGTGTAAGCCTTGGTAATTACAAGATAATCGCCGAAATTTATGTAGTTGATAAGCCCACGGTGAAATCGCGCCCGAGGCCCGGTCTTCGATCGCAAACTGGGCCTTACCTTCGCGCTTCGGGTCCCGTATGATGCTCCGATCCAAGGGAGTGCCGATGCCGATGCCGAGCCCAGCGCCGTGCCTTGTGCAGTGCCTTGCGCCCGTCTGCCCATGCGGGTGCGGGACGCCCTGCCGCGGCTCCTCGAGGGAGTCGATTGCGAGCGATGGCTGAGCCTTCCGAGTTGGCTGGGGTCGGCGAGTCGGCCCTCGATCGCGCCCACGGCCTGCACTTGGCCGGCGATGCCGAAGCGGCGCTGAAGCTGTGCGCCTCGATCCTGACGGCCACGCCCGAGTTGATCGGCGCGGCGGCGCTGCTGGGAAGGCTGATGCTCGACGCCGGCCAACGACAGCTGGCGCAGGCCCTGGGCGAGCGCAGCGTCGACGGTTTCATTCGGCGCGGCGACCTGCCGGCTGCGCGCGTCGCGGCGGCCCTGGTCCAGGACGCTGGCGGCGACGGCACCGCGGCCTGTCAGCAGATCGCCCGCGCCTTCGGCAGCGACTCCCTGCGCCCGGGCGAGGCCGCCTCCATCATGCCGCCACCGCTTTCGGCCGCGGCGGCGGCCAAAGCGGCGGCACCCTTCTTCGCCGAGCTCGCGGGCGAGGCACTTCTGGAAGCCACCCGGAAAACCGCCGAGCGCTTCCTGGCGAGTGAAGATCCGGTCTCGGCCACCCGCGCGCTACCGCGGCTGCCGCTCTTCGGTGAGCTCGCAGCCCCATCGCTGGCGGCGCTGCTGGGCTTGATGCGTTTGGAGGAGCGGGCAGCGGGCGCCGCGGTACTGCGCGAGGGCGAGCGCGGCGACAACGCCTGGGTGCTGGTGCGGGGCGTGCTCAACGTGGTGCGCGCCCAGGGCCAGGCGCCGAGCCTTGGCTCGCGCCTGTTGGCGGCGCTGGGGCCGGGGGCGATCTTCGGCGAGATGGCCCTGGTCAGCCGCGCGCCGCGGGCGGCCTCGGTGGTGGCGGTCGAACCGGTACAGCTACTGGCCATGCCGCGGGCGGAACTGGAACGTCTGGCGGCCTCCGATGCGTCCATCGGCAACGAGCTGGGGCGCTTCTGCCAGGCCAGAATGATCTCGAATTTGATACATCATGGCGCCATTTTGCGCGAGCTGGACAGCGAGGCGCGCGGCGCGGTCATGGAGCGCTTCGGCAGCCGTCGTTTTGAGACAGGCCAGGCCCTGGTGCGCCAGGGTGACGAACCGGCGGGGCTGTACCTGGTGGCCAGCGGCGGCGTCCAGGTGCGCAGCCGGGACGCCGATGGTGAGCGCCTGGTACTGGCGGAGCTGGGCCCGGGCGAAGTGGTGGGCGAAATCTCCCTGGTGCTCCGGCGCCCGGCCAACGCCGACGTGGTGGCGCTACACCCGACGGTAGTGCTGGAACTGACCGCTGAAGACTTCCGGGAAGTCATCCGCGAGCATCCGGCACTGCTCAAGGAACTCTATGAAATCGCCGTCGCGCGCGACGAAGAAACCCGCAGCGTGGTGGCGCAGCAGGCGTTGGATGCCTCGGATGTGGTGCTGGTTTGAAGTCTTTGGTGGCTTGGTTTTGCGATGAGTAAAGTTTTGGGCATGGAAACCGCATCGGCCGAGCCGGCCGGTCGCAGTCATCCACCGGGAGCGGTGGTGGCGCGCACCCAGCGAAAGGAGCTGGTCTTTGGACCGGTGGCCTTCGAGCTGTTGATCGAAGAGGGCGCCGGCTTCGAGGTTGACGCCGAAGTGGGCCGTTTCTGCGAGCCGCCGGGTGAGCAGCAGGTGGTGGGGCGGGTCTGCTGCGCCGTGCGTCGCGGACCGGCGCTGCCGCGGCAGGTGCCCTGGCCGGAGCAGAACACCCTGCGCTTCTTCGCGCTCGACGGGGGCGAGGACGGCTACCGCGTCGAGGGCCGCGAGCTATTGGCGACAGTGCGTCGGCTCGGGGCCGAGAGCTTCGCCGCCAGCATCGAGCTGGCGCCGGGGAGCGAAGGCGGGCTGGCGCTGCTGCGCGGCGTGATGGGCGCGGTGGTGCACCTGCAGGGCGGGTTGCTACTGCATGCGGCCGCGGTGGAGCTGGATGGTCGCGCGGTGGTCTTTTTGGGGCCGAGCGGCGCGGGCAAGAGCACGGCGGCGGGGCTGTGCCGCGGGGCGCGTTGTCTGGCGTATGACCACGTGGCGGTGGCGCCGACCACCCTGGGCTATCGGGTGTGGGGATTACCCCTGGGCTCAGCCTCGACGCTTCCGGATGGGCCCGTCGGGGCCTACCCGCTGATCGCTGCGCTGCGCGTGCGCAGGAGCACCAGCGCGCCGAGCATTGAGAGGATCGACGGGGTTCCGGCGTTGTTCATCGTGCGTGAAGCGGTAGAATCGGCCGACCTTTCGCCGGTGGGCGAAGCCGACTACCTTCGGGCCGCGATGGAACTCGCAGAGTGCGTCGAAGTGGGGGAAATCCACACAGTGCTTGGAGTTGAGTTGAACACCTTATTGAACGGCTTCTTCAGGCCCTCGAGTGGCGAAAGCGCCGGGGGCCGGCCAAGATGAAAGAGAGCTGGTTGCTACGAGTGGACGAGGCTCGAGCGCGCCCGGCCCATGGAGCGCAGCGATGATCCCGGAGCAGGCGATTCCCCGTCACAACGAGCGCGTGGCGGCGCGCGTCATCGACGGCAAGGCGGTGGTGGTCGTGATCGACGAAAAACAGCTGCATACGCTCAACCAGGTGGGCACGCGTGTGTGGGAACTGTGCGACGGTCGCAGCGTGGGGGCGATCGCTGAGGCGCTGGTCGAGGAGTTCGAGGTGGAACGCGAGGTGGCGCTTTCGGACGTTAGGAGCTTTGTCGAGACGCTGCGGGGTCTCGGTGCGCTCGAGGTGCCGGAGGTGGCGTCGTGAGCGCTTCGGGCGAGGGCGCCGACTTCATCCTGGCCGCGCTCGAAGAGTCCAGCGGGCGACCGCTGCGCGCCATGCTCGAGATCAGCGATCGCTGCAACGAGGTCTGCGTGCACTGCTACCAGGAGCAGGGCAAGAAGGGAGAGCTGAGCACCGAGGAGTTGGAGGCCGTGATCGACGAACTCGCGCGTATGGGCATTCTGGTGCTCACGCTCTCGGGTGGCGAGGCCACGCTGCGCAAGGACTTCTTGCATCTCGTAGGCTACGCGCGCGAACGGGGGTTTGCGCTGCGCATCTTCACCAACGGCTTGACGATGACCGAGGCGCTGGCGAAGGAGTTGGGGCGTCTGGCGGTGCAGGTGGTGGAGATCAGCGTGTACTCCCATCGTGCCGAGGTGCATGACTTCGTGACCGGTGTGCCGGGCGCGTTCGGTCGCACCATCGCGGGTATTCGCCATCTGGTCGCCGTTGGCGTCGACGTGCACGTCAAGACTCCTATCATGCGACTGAACGAGGCGGAGCTAGAGGCCTACGTGCAGTTCGCGAGCGACCTCGGCGTCAGCTACTCGATCGATCCAACCCCTTTGATGCCCCGAGAAGGAGGGGATCGCAGCACTGAACTGCTGAGTGGGGCTCAGGATACTTTACGATGGGTGTTGGCCGACGAACGCTTTGGCGCAAGCCTGGAGCCGGGTCAGTCACGCCGAGATCTTTCATCCACGATCTGTGGCGCGGGCGATACCGTTCACATGGAGCCCAGTGGCGAGCTGCGCCCGTGCACCATGCTCGAGCTACCGCTGGGAGACGCGCGTCACGGTATCGAAGACAGCACGCGTGAGAGCCGGGCCCTGGCGCAGTTGAGAAAACTCAGCTGGCGCGATGCCCATGGCTGTCGCGACTGTGACCTGAACAACTATTGCTCGCGATGCTACGCGGCGGCGCTGAGCGAGGTTGGCGATGCGCTGGCACCGTATCCGAGCGCCTGTCGTTCGGCCCGTACAGCCTACGAGGCGGCGCACGGTTCGAGGCTTCGGCTCGATGCTGAATCCGGCTGCGACGGAGAACTCGGCCCCTACCGCGCCACTGGTGCCTATGGGTTTACCGCGTTCCCAGATCGGGTGGAGGCCGCTGACAGGGAACTCGCGATGCGCCTCGGTTGGGTGCGGCGCGAGCCCGACGCAGCACCGGGGCAAGCCCCCGACCTGCAGTCGGGCGGGCTAGTGCAGCTCAGGCGCCCAGGTGCGCGGCGGGCGCGCCAGGAGCGGGTTCCGATGGAATCGGCGAAGCTTGCGGAGCCGCCTGAGCGCAAGCAGTGGCAGGTGGAGCGCGAAAACAACGCCTCGAAAATGGGGGCACCGGTGGCAAACATCGGCGGCACTTGACGTATGGGAATGACCAGACCAACGGATGGAGACTCCAACATGACTTGGCATACGCGACGCGTGGGTGGACGTTTGGCCGATTCGGCCATGGTGTGGACGGTGGCGGCGGGGATCGCGCTCATGGTGGGCTGCGGCGACGACCCGAAGAAGGTGGAGCTCTCGCTGACCACGCCCGCTCCCGGGGCGGTCTTGACGTCGGCTGACGACATCGACAGCAGCGAGCCGGGCGTTCAGGTCACGGTACAGGGCGAGTCCAAGGGTCTCAAGCAGGGCACCGGGGTGGTGCTCTTGATCGACGAGGCCATGGTCGACGCCACGGCCACCATCGACGCCGAGGGCGGCATCGAGATGCCGGGCGTGACGTTGCCGACCGGTATGCACACCATCGTCCTGCGCACCGAGACCGGCTCGGCCAGCAGCGACGAGGAGCAGACCTACACGCTGCGTTCCCTGCGCATCACCTCGCCCGCGGAGGGTGACATCCTGGGCCGCAGCGACGACCAGGACGTCGACGCCGAGGGCATCCAGATCAACGTCACGGTCCAGGGTGACGCCGTCGACTTGAGTCAGGGCGTGACGCTGCTCTTGGACGGCGCCGAGGCTGGCACGGCCGAGGCTGGCAGCGGCGATGAGGCCGTGGTCACCGGCGTCACGCTCAGCACCGGCAGCCACACCCTGCAGGCCCGCACGGGCGAGGGCGCCGACGCGGTGAGTTCCGACGAGATCGAGGTGACCGTCAGCGAGAGCTGCCCCTCGGTGACCTTCGTCAGCCCGGAGCCGCCTGCCAGCGGCGAGGGCCTCACCCTGGGTGGGCAGGACGCCTGCCCGGCTTCGGGCGAGGCCTTCACGGTCGACGTCCTGGTCTCCACCGACGCCGCCAGCGGCCGCGCCGCCACGCTCATCGTCAACGGACAGGCGGCCGCAACGGCCAACGTCTCCGGCGCCACCCTGAGTTTTGAAGGTGTCGCGATCAACAAGCGCGACGCGCCCAACACGCTCGCCATCGAGGTCGAGGACGCCGAGGGCGTCAGCTGCCGCACCGACTTCCCCGGCGACATCCTGGTCGATTGCGCCGGCCCCGACTGCAGCATCGACAGCCCGGTCGCCGTCACCGTGATGTCCGGCGGCTCGAGCACCAACTACGTCAACGCCTCCATGCGCGACGACAGCGGCTACGACATCCAGGTGGGCACCAGCGCCGAAGCCGCAGGTCAGGATGTGGAACTGGTGATCGACGGCCGCAGCGCCGACGCCCTCAGCGAGCAGGCCACGGCCTCCGGCGCCACCTTCGCGGCGGTGGATCTCGCCGACGGCCAGCACACGGTCGAAGCATTCTGCCGGGATGCGGCTGGCAATGTCACCTCCAGTGGTGAGTTGACCTGGACGGTCGACGCCACCCCTTGCAGCGTGTCGCTTACCGACCCGGGCGCCGACACTCTCTACGTGGCAGCCGACGACGAGGACGGCGGCTCCAGCGGCACCCAGGTGGTCGTCACCGCCGAGGTTAGCGGCAGTGACTGCGGCGGCCAGCGCAGCGCAGTCTGCGATCCGACGAGCGGCATCGCCAGTGGCGATTTTGTCACCTACGACGGCACCAGTCCGCTGTTGGCGACGATTACGCTCGACGACGGCGCCATCGATCAGAGCCTGTGCCTGGAGATTGAGGATGCGGCGGGCAACGTCGGCTTGGCCTCGGTGGCAGTGGCCTTCCGCGACGTCGCCGACGCGCCCAGGCTGCTAATCGAGAGCCCCAGCGACGGCGATAGCTACAACGCACTTGGGGATGGCACCCACACAGCCGACGTCGACCGCAGCAGCGCCACCGCTTGCGACGCGAATTTCTCGATTGCATGCACGGAGCTTGGTAGCCAAGTCCAGCTGCGCCACGACAGTCCCGAAGGCGTGGTCTTCGCGAGCGGCGACTGCGTAGCACCGGCCAGCGGCGACCCGGCGCTACCCAGCGGCTACAGTGGGCGCGCCGTCTTTGAGGCGGCCTTCGGCGATGGCGACCAAAGCGCCACCATCGTCGCAACGCAGACGGTGACAGGCAGTTCTACCTCGACGCTGGTGGGCGCTTCTCCCGCGATCACATTGGGGACAGATTGTGCCCTGCCGGCGCTGATCTTCACCAACGACCCATGCAACGCCACCGGAAGTGGTCAGCTCGCCACAGATGCCGAGCCGCGAGACTTTTTCGTTGTGGACGGGACCAACGACATTGCCACGCTTGAGGCTGTCATTACGCACGATTCAGCGGCCGATCAAATCCTGACTCCGGCTACTGTACAGACTGGTTTGGCCAGCTTTACCGATATCGTTTTCGGCGGAGTCGGCAACGCCACACTCACCGCAACGATAACCGATGACTTCGGAAACCAAGCGAGCCTGAGCTGCATGGTCGAAATCGTCGAGGACTTACCGTCGGTGGCGGCATTCGCGACGCCCACCGGCGGAACGACTTTCGGTCCCGGCGACGGTTGCGACACGGGGGATCCGAGCAAGTTCGGTGCGGCGTTCGTGGGCGCGGTGGATACGGATGCCAATCGCACCGCCACGATCTTCGTCGACAATGCGGTCGCAGTCGCCGACGTTGCCATCGCCGCGGACGGTTCCATCTCCGAGTGCGTGCCGGTTCCCCATCCCGGAGGGACTGTCACCTTGCGCGTCGACAGCACGCTCGGCACGGGTTTCGACACTGCGAGCGTCGTGCTCGACGTTGCCTTGCTGGTGATTACGGATCCGGTCAATGACCAAGTGCTGCTCGCGACCGACGATTGCGGCGGTTCGGGCTTTGCCTACCAAATCCTGGTCGATGCGGATCCATCGTTGAACGGCCTCGCGTACACGGCGACGGGCTCCGGGAGTTCGACGGGGTCGGTTTCCGGCGGAGCCATCAGCGTCTGTCTCGACCTGGCGGAGGGGCCTGGGTCGGTTGCGGTCAGCATCGATGGAACTTCGATTTCTGACACGGTCGACGTGACTGTGGCGGCCACGCCGCCAGCCGCCGGAATCGTGATCGACTCTCTGGCCGCACCAGACCCGCTCGACGCAACCCATCGTGAAGGTGTCACCGCGAGTTGGACGGAGCCGACGCAGGCCTGGACTGGTCAATTGCTGGGCTACGAGCTGCGCTGTGCGGGTACGGAGCTTTTGGCTGATGCCTCGGATGCGAGCAAGAATAGCTGGTGGGATGCGGCCGAGATCATCGCCCTGCCGGCCGAACTCACACCGGACGACGCTGCACCCGAGGCATTGTTGTCCTTCCACCCAGAGCAGCTGCGCCATTGCGTCGTGCGGGCCACCGACCCCGCCGGTCAGATGACGCCCATCCTCCACAGCACCAACCTGACCCTGAAGTTCCGCCAGCTCGTGCTCAGTCAGGGGACCGGTACGCCATATCTAGGCTTCAAGGTCACGCGCGTCGGTGACGTCGACGGGGACGGAATCGAAGACATTCTGATCGGTGGCCTGGGTCGGGCCGAGCTCTTCTTCGGAGCCGCCGATGGCTTCAGCAGCTCTGCTGACGTGGTGTTCTTCGGCGATCTGGGCGGAGTCGGCGCATCGGTTACGGGTATTGGCGACTTCGATGGTGATGGACGCAATGACTTCGCAATCGCCGACCCCAACTTTGCTTCGTACTTCGGGCGCGTGTCGATTTTCTTCGGGCGGCCCAAGGCGGACTGGCCCGCCTCGCCCATCAACCTCGACAGTGCCTGCAATGCCGACCTGTGTCTTGACAACGCCGGCTCCGCCTACATGGGCACGACCCTCAGTCCGGCAGGGGACTTCGATGCGGACGGCCGCCCGGATCTGGCCATCGGCTCGCCCTACGCACCTGGCTTTGCCTCGGAGGGCGAGCTGCTGATCATTCTGGGCGACGCCTACCAAACGCGCAGCTGTTCGGTTACCGATGACTGTCGCATGGCTTCGGAAGATTGCACCGGCCCCGACGGCAGCAAGGTCTGTACGTTGAAGGATGGGCAGACATTCTGGAGGCTCGCGTACTCGGTTCCGTCCGGAAATTGGACCAACCCACCCGCCGGGGGACCTGTTGCCAGGCTCGACGGATTCGTCATGACCTCGGGCGGTGCCATTGGTGCGTTGGCGTCTGGCATCGCTGCGCTCGGGCCCTTCGATACAACAGCCGGCGCCGATTTGGCGATCGGCGCGCTTGGAGACGCTGATCTGCACTTCCTGTCCGGGCGCAGCTCCGATGGCGTCGCAGGGCTTGACGTTTTGGCAACCACCGAGCTGGGTCTGCGAGCTCCGGTCACGATGGTGCCCGACGGCATGCCCGTGGCTTCGGGCGCCGGCTCGTACGGCTACGAAGTTTCAGCCATCGGCCAGCTACTCGATATTGGGCCGAGCAGCGGCCTCATGGATGTTGCAGTCAGCGGATCGCTGACATCCGAATTTGTCGTGCAACCGGGAGATCCCGCGTCAGCCTCCGATCCTCGCTTCTCCTCGACTCCGACTACTGTGAGCGGCGGCAACGTGGGCCAGTCCATCGCCAACGGCTACCACCCGGTCTTGACGGACGCCAGTGATTTCGATGGGGATGGATTGCCCGAGATTTGTGCGTCCGATCCCCTAACTCCAGACATTCGTTTGTGGTACGGGGACGATTTCCTGGTGGAGGCAGCGGACAATGCTGTCAACAAGAACACCGCGATCCAGATCTTGCTGGACGCCACGCAAGACGACACGCTTGACCTCGAGGTCGAGTTCGTCGGAGACGTCAATGGCGATGGTCACCCGGACATGTTGATCGGCGACTTCTGGTCTTTCGGTACCGCCGGTCAGGCAATTCTACTGTACTGAGTGCGGCTGCTTGGCCGGGCCGATTCGCGAGCGGCACGAGCAACGCCCGACAAAGACGAGAGCAATATGAAGCGTGAAGATCCAGAGCAGGCGAACCGTGACGAGGTGACGCCCCGAACCCGTCGGGACTATCAGGCGCCCCGAGTGGACCAGAGCGGAGATTTCGAACGGCTCGTGTTGGCTTGCGTGAAGGCGTCGGTCCCATGCCCGTTGCCCGGGCGCTCATGAAGTCCGCAACTGCATGACCTGTCGTTTGGTTCGGCAGCGAAAGCCGACTTCGCGCAACCGGTCACCGAAGCGTTCATCGGCGTACCTCAGGCGGGTCCAGCGATTCTTCTCCAATGCGCTGGGAGCGCGCAGGCTCGCTCTTGCGGCTGGCTGCCACGAGAAGCCGGGTGACGATCGGATACGTTCGGTCGAGCCCAGTGGCGGCCTCGATCGGGCCTGACGCGGCGCGCGAACACATAATAGCACATTGTAGTTTTCTGCTGCCCCCACCCCACCCCCCCACCCCGCGACAACCCGTGGTAAATTACCCGGACCATGTCAGTTTCCCATGCGTCGGCGGCCGATTCCCTGGTCACTCCCACGGCCGCGACCGTTGCGCGCACCATTATCGACAATGTCGAGCAGGTGCTGCAGGGCAAGCCCGAGGTGGTGGAGATGGCGGTGGCCACGCTCTTTGCTGGCGGTCATCTGCTGATCGAGGATGTGCCCGGGGTGGGCAAGACCACCCTGGCGCGGGCGCTGGCGCTTAGCACGGGCCTCGATTTCTGCCGGCTGCAGTTCACGTCGGATATGATGCCGGCCGATGTGTTGGGGGGGGTGATTTTTTCCCAGGCCAGTGGGGAGTTTTCTTTCCGCAAGGGGCCGATCTTTACGCAGATTTTGCTGGCCGATGAGATCAATCGCACGACGCCCAAGACCCAGAGCGCGCTGCTGGAGGCGATGGGCGAGCGGCGGGTGTCGATCGATGGTCATACCCATGAGCTGGATGAGCCTTTCTTTGTGGTGGCCACCCAGAATCCCGAGGAGTTTTACGGGACCTATCCGCTGCCCGAGTCGCAGCTGGACCGCTTTTTGATGCGTTTGCGCATCGGTTATCCACCGGAGGCTGTCGAACGGGCGGTGCTCGCAGGTCGTCGCGGCGGCGATCCGGTGGCGCGCGTGGAGGCCGTGGTCAGCCGCCATGATGTGCTCGCCGCCCAGCAAAGTGTCGACCGCGTGCGCACCAGCGATGAGCTGCTCGATTACTTGCATGCGGTGGTGCTGGCCACGCGCAGCTCGCCGCTTTTGTCCATCGGCGCTTCGACCCGAGGGGCGCTGGCCCTGGAGCGCGCGGTGCGCGCTTTCGCGCTGGTGCAGGGGCGCAACTACGCCACGCCCGATGATGTGAAGGCGGTGGCGGTGGCCGTGCTGGCCCACCGCCTGCGCCCGGCCGGTGCCCACTCCGGCGCTGTTTCGGAGTTGGGCGCGGGCGGCCATGCCGATAGCGAACGGGTGGTGCGCGAGATCCTGGCCTCGATTCCCGTGCCGGTCTGAGATGCAGGGCGCAGGCGCGGAGGTCGAGCAGGCAGGGCGCGCTGCGGGCGCAGGGCGCGGGCCCGGCGACGGGGCCGCCCGACCCAAACGCAGAAGCCGCCCCTCAAAGCGCTATTTCCGCACCACGCGCGAGGGTTGGGTCTTCATTCTGGTGACCGGTGGCGTGGGCCTGGCGGCGATCAATACCGGCAACAATCTGGTCTTCCTGGTCTTCGGGTTCATGCTGAGTCTGATCGTGCTCAGCGGCGTGATGAGCGAGATCGTGCTGCGCTCGGTGCGCATCGAACGCAATGCCCCCGAGCGCGCCTTTGCAGGAAGTCCCTGTCTGGTCGAGCTTTCGCTGGAAAATAAGAAGCGTCGGATCCCATCGTATTCACTCGAAGTTGAGGATCTCGCCGAGAATGCACCCACCGAGCGCCGTTGCTATTTTCTGAAGGTGGCCGCCGGCGCCAAGCAGGTCGCCGGCTACCGGCGCGTGCCGCAGCTGCGCGGCTATTTCGGGCTGCGCGGCTATCGGGTGGCTACCCGTTATCCCTTCGGCATCATCGAGAAGTGGCGCATCATCGAGGCGCCCGAGCGGCTGCTTGTGTATCCCGCGCTGATGCGCGACGAGCAGCTTTTGACCCAGGTTCAGAGCCTCGGCAGCGATGCGGCCACCGCGCGCATCGGCGCCGGCACCGACGTGGCCGGTCTGCGCCCTCATCGGGTGGACGACGAGGCGCGACATATTCACTGGAAGCGCAGCGCGGCGTTGGGCCGGCTGGTGGTGCTCGAGACCCACCGCGATTCCAGCGCCCGGCTGAGCATCCGGCTCGATAACGCCCGGCCGCCGGATGGCGACCGCCGCTGGGACGAGGCCTTCGAGCGCGCGATTTCCCGCGCCGCGGGGCTGGCGGTGGCGGCCCTGGCCCGTGAGTGCAGCGTGGAGATCGTCTGCCGTGGCGCCCGCTCGCCGCTCGCGCCGGCCGCCGGTTCGGCCGACCCCGTGCTGACCTTTCTGGCCCTGCTCGAGAGCGTGGAGCGCACGGAGGCAGCGCCCATGCTCGCGGCACCACTGGGCTCGCGCGTGATCGACGTGAAGGTCACTCCAGCGGCCCCAAGTCCGGTGGCGGCGTGAGCTTTTCAGCGCTCCACAAGGCCGTCGCCTATCTGCTTTCGGGCCTTGGCCTTTTTGCGCTGTCGCTGGGCAGCGAGCTGAGCACGCCGGTGCAGGTCCTGATCGCCCTGGGCTATGTGGGCAGCTACTTCGCCGAGCCACCGCTGATCGACAATCCGCGCTACGGCTCGGCCTGGAATGCCTCGGTGGTGGGTTTGCTGATCCTGCAGCTGCTGCGCGCTTTTGACCAGGGGCCGTCGCTCGGCATGGCGATCGAGTTCGCCGCCTACCTGCAGCTCTCCAGGCTCTTCAATCGCCGCAGCGCCGCCGACTACCAGCAGATCGGAATGCTGGCCTTTTTGCACCTGATCGCCGGCACCGTGCTGTCAACCAAGTTGAGCTATGCGGCGGTTTTCATCGGTTTCGTGATGGCCACTCCCTGGATGCTGGCGCTATCGCACCTGCGCCGGGAGATCGAGGGCAACTATCGGGCGACCGAGGCCAGCCCCGAGGAACAGGCCCGCGCTCAGACCGCGCTTTCCCGGGTGTTGGCCTCCAAGCGCGTGGTGGGGCCGAGCTTTCTCTTCGGCACGGCCCTGCTTTCGCTGCCCCTATTCGCCATGACATTGGCGATCTTCATCATGGTTCCCCGCGTGGGGCAGGGCTTTCTCTCGTTCAGGCGCGACGGGGGCGAGCGCGTCACGGGTTTTGGCAATCAGGTCGAGCTCGGCGGCTTCGGCGTGATTCGACGGGATCCAACCGTGGTGTTGCGGGTCTCACCCCTCGACGAAAAACCCGACGAAGAGGGCAAGCGCTTTTTGCGACTGCGCGGCACGTCCTTCGATCGCTACGACGGCCGCCGCTGGACGCGCAGCCCCGGCGATGTCGACGAGCTGTCGCCCGACGGCGGCGGTTACCACGTGATCCGGCGCCAGCCGCGGCTCGGCGGTAAACTGGCCGACCGGCGCTATCGCATCGTGCTCGACCAACTCGACGAACCGGTGGTTTTTCTCCCCCACGGCGTCGTCGGACTCAAACTCGCCGAGCGCGTCGTGCGGGCGCGTAGCGTGCGACGGCCACTGCGCCTGGGGCCCGGCTTCGACCTGCGCTACGCCGACCCCGACGGCGTGGGCCTGATCTACACAGTCGACGTCAGCCGCGACCCCAAGGAGAGACACCTGCCGGTGCTTCCAAGCGAGCCGCGCCGCAATTACGAGCGCGTGCCGCCCGGACACGAGCGCATCGCGGAGCTGGCGCGCGAGGTGACGGGCGGGATCGAGGACCCGCTGGCCATGGCCCAGCGCATCGAGGCCTTCTTGGGTCGCGGGGAGTTTACCTATTCGCTCGAGCAGCCCGAGGTCGAGCAGCGTTTGCCGCTGGAGGTCTTTCTTTTCGAAGCCAAACGTGGTCATTGCGAGTACTTTTCGAGCGCCATGGCCGTGATGCTCCGAACCCTGGGCGTGCCGGCGCGCAACGTCACGGGCTTCGTCGGCGGGCGCTACAACCCCATCGGTGGCTACTACGCCCTGCGCCAGGGTGATGCCCACAGCTGGGTCGAGGCCTACGTGGAGGGGCGCGGCTGGCTGACCTTCGATCCGACGCCCGCAGCGCGCGCCGGCATGGGACCGCCCGAAGGGGTGTGGGCCGATCTCGGCGCGGTGATGGACGCGATTCGTACCAAGTGGATGACGAGTGTGGTCGGCTACGACCTGCGCGCCCAGCGCGGAATGCTGCGCAAGCTGTGGCTGTGGGCCGCCCAGCGGCGGGCGGCGGCGCGTCAGGCCGAAGCGACTTCGGGGTCTTCGCAGTCGCCGGGCTTCGACCTGCGCAGGGCGCTGCGCGAGCACCGTGGGCTTGTCGTCGGCCTGCTGCTGTTGGGCTTTGGTCTCTGGATCGTTCGGCTCTTCTGGCCTGGAGCCGCCCAGGGCAGGCGCAAGCTGGCTCCGCGTCAACAGCAGGCACTCGATCTCTACGCCCAGCTCGAGAGGGCCCTGCGCAAGCGCGGCCACCCGCGGCCACCGGCGCTGACGCCCGTGGAACACGCGCGCGCGCTTTCGCTCCAGAATTTTCCGGAGCGGGCGGAGGTCGAAGCCGTCACCGCCGCCTACATGCGCCTGCGCTACGGCGATGAGGCCATCGAGCCGGCCGAGCTGGTGCAGCTGCGCGCGGCCATCGAGCGCATCGGCAGCGAGCGCTCCCAGCGCCGCCCGGCCGCCTGAGGGCCTGCCGTGTCTACTGCATCTGCGTGAAGTAGAAGGCGCCGGCGGCCGCCGCGCCCAGCAGCAGCAGCAGCAAAAGCACGGTGCCCCCGCTGCCACTCTTCTTCGGTGCCTCGGCTTTGGCCTGACCTCCGGCATTGACCGCTGTCGCAGCCACGGGCATCGGTGGCGTCGCTGCGGGCGCCGCCGGGGCGTCCGAGTCGGCCTCCATCGTGAGATCGACGTCGAACTCATCGGTGACCTCGCCGATGGCCTCGCCGCGCGGCGCCGGCGGTCGCGGCGGCGGGGATGAGTCGGCCACCAGCCCCGCCTCGCGCCAGGCCCCCGACTGACTCGAGCGGGAATCCTCGGCTGTGAGCGGGGCGCTGCTCTTGCGCGCCACGTCGTCGTCGCTGAACCAGCTGGCGGGATCCTCGAAGTCGCCGAAGGCGCTCTCGCCGCCGTCGTGCTCGGCACCCAGCCCGCCCTGGCCCGTCGGCAGCGTACCGCTGGAAGAACCCACGCCCACGCTTTCGTCCAGTTCTTCCTGGATCAAGCGGTCGATCAGCGACAGCTTGGCCGTGGGCCTGGGCCCCGAGCCGGCGTCTGAGTTGGAGACGACCATCTGCACCAGGCTGGCCAGGTCGTAGGAGGTGACTTTGAGTTGGCGGCCGTAGAGGTAGCCCGCCAGCGCATCGCCAAACTCACGCGCGCTCTCGTAGCGCATCCGGGGATCGCGCGCGAGCGCCCGCAGCAGGATCTCCTCGAAGGTTTCGTCTATCTCACGGTTGAGTGGGGCCAGGCGCGGAATATTGGCCGCCTGGATCAGCTTGACCGTGGCGTAGTCGTTCTCGCCCAAAAACAGGCGCTTGCCGGCCAGGAGTTCCCACAGCACGATGCCCAGGGAGAAAACATCGGCGCGCGCATCGACCTCGAGGCCCTGGGCGGCTTCTGGCGAAAGATAGCTGAACTTGCCCTTGACCACGCCCGGATCGGTCGATTTGAGCTGGGTGCCGGCCTTGGCCAGGCCGAAGTCGGCGACCTTTACCTCGCCGCGCTTGGTCACCATGATGTTGGGCGGCGAGATGTCGCGGTGCACGATGCCCAGGGGCTGGCCGCTCTCGTCGACCAGCTCGTGGGCGTAGCTCAGCCCGCGGCAAGCCTCGATGCAGACGAAGCAGGCCTGGGCCAGGGTCATGCGCTTGCCGCGCTCGCGCAGGCCCTCGATGATCTTCTTGAGGTTCGCCCCGTCGACGAACTCCATGATCAGGAAGAAGGTGTCCTCGCGGGCGCTGATGTCGAAGACGGAGACGATGTTGGCGTGGTTGAGCCGTGCCGACAGCCGCGCCTCGTCCAGGAACATCTGGATGAAGTCCTCGTTTTGGGCGAGGTGCGGCAGCACCCGCTTGATGGCGACTTTCTTCTTGAAGCCCTGGACGCTGGTGGCTTCCCCCACAAAGACCTCGGCCATACCGCCTGCTTCCAGGCGTTGGATCACGCGGTACTTCTGCTCGGCCATGGGTTGGGCTGCCATGGGTCTCAAATTGGGGACAATGCCCACTGGGGCAACGTGGATTGTGGTCACGGGGGACCTGGGGCGTCAAGCCAGGAAATCCGCCCTGAGCGCCATCTTGCTCAATAATTTCGGGTAGCTGCGCGATCGCTCTGCGTCGCTCTGGGTGGTCGGGGCACATGTTCCTACGGGGCCCACATGGAGCGTTGACACGATCGGCCGGTGGCGCTCAACTGCGCCCGTGTCACGTTCGAAACGAGCCATCCGCATCGCCCCCTCGATCCTCTCGGCCGACTTCGCGCGTCTCGGCGACGAAGTGGCCGCCGTCGTCGCCGCTGGCGCCGAGTACATCCACGTCGACGTCATGGACGGGGCCTTCGTGCCCAACATCACCATCGGCGCGCCGGTCGTCAAAGCGCTTCGCCCGGTCACCGATCGGGTGCTCGATGTTCACCTGATGGTGGATGAGCCCGGGCGTTTCATCGGTGATTTCGCCGAGGCCGGCGCCGACATCATCACCGTGCACGTCGAAGCCTGCAGCCACCTGCACCGCACGCTGCAGCAGATCAGGAGCAGCGGCAAGCGCGCTGGCGTGTCGCTCAATCCCCACACGCCGCCCGAGGCCATCGCCTACGTGCTGGAGCTGGTGGACCTGGTGCTGGTGATGAGCGTCAACCCCGGCTTCGGCGGCCAGGCCTTCATCCCCCAGGTGCTGCCCAAACTCGAACGCATTCGCGCCATGATCGACGCCTCGGGCCTGGACATCGACCTGGAGGTCGACGGCGGGGTCAAGCCGGGCACCGCCCGGCAGGTGGTGGAGGCCGGCGCCGACGTGTTGGTGGCCGGCAGCGCCGTCTTCGGGCACGGCGACTACGCCGCCGCCATCGCCGCCCTGCGCGCCGATGTCTGAAGCGGGCGCAGCTCTACCCCCGCGTGTGTGCTAGATCGGCGCCCATGGCTCTGGATTTCGCCAAATACGAAGGTCTCGGCAACGACTTCGTGATCGTCGAGTGCGCTCCCGATGCGCTCGCCCTGGGCGAGGTCGAGCGCATCTGCGATCGCCACCTGGGTGTCGGCGCCGACGGCGTGCTCTTTGTGGACCGAGACGAGCCGCGCATGACCGTGATCAACGCCGACGGTTCGCGGCCCCAGATGTGCGGTAACGGCATCCGCTGCGTGGCGCTGCATCTTTCGCGCACCGGCCATCAGGCGCTGGCCGAAGGTGCCGCCGTCGACATCCAAACCGACGCCGGGCCCCATCGCTGCCGTCTGATCGGGCAGGGCGAAGACGCCCAGGTCGAGGTTTTGATGCGCCCGCCCAGCCTGCACCCGGCGGATCTGCCGGTGGTGGCCGAAGGGCCCCTGCGCGACGCGCCCTTCGTGCTCGATGGGCGCCAGCTGCGGCTGACGGCGGTGTCCATGGGCAACCCCCATGCCGTGGTCTTCGAGGACTTCGGCCTGGCGCCGAGCGCGCTGGGGCCTTTATTGGCAGCCGACGCGCGCTTTCCCGAGGGCGTCAACGTGGGCTTTGCGCGTCTTGTGGGCGACGGCGCGCTCGAGTTGAAGGTGCTGGAGCGCGGCGCCGGCTGGACCCGGGCTTGCGGTACCGGCGCCTGCGCGGCGGCGGTGGCTGCGGTCGAGACCGGCCGCATCGAGCGCGGGCGCCCCATCGACGTGACGCTGCCGGGCGGCACCCTGCGCATCGACGTGGGTGAGGCCGGCGCGCCCCTGGGCATGACCGGCCCCGCGCGCCATGTCTTCGACGGCAGGCTCGCCGGGCGGGGGTAGCGCGGCGGCCATGGTTGAACTCGTGCTGCGCGAGCTGCAAGGCGGCGACCGGGAGGCCCTGTGCATGGCGGTGGAAGAATTCCGCCACAGCGATCCCGGCTGGATGTTTGCCTTTCACTTCGATCCCAACGCTGACTTCGACGCCTACGTGCGGCAGGTGGCAAACTGGAAGCGCGGCCGGGACATGCCCACGCCCTTCGTGCCCAATACCTTCCTGGTCGGCGTGGTCGGCGCCAAGATCGTCGGGCGACTTTCGCTGCGTCACGAGCTCAACGACGCGCTGCGGCAGGACGGCGGCCACGTGGGCTACGGCGTGGTGGCCTCCGAGCGGGGCAAGGGCTACGCGCGGCGGTTGCTGGAGCTGTCTCTGCCCTTGGCGCGCGCGGTCGGCTTGCCACGCATCATGCTCAGCTGCGACGACGATAACCTCCCGTCGTCACGCACCATCGAAGCCTGCGGCGGCGTGCTGCAAGACCGCGTCTCAAGTGGTCGCGGTGTGCTCAAGCGCCGTTACTGGATCGAGCTATGAGGCCGGCTGCGGCGTCGTGAAGCCCGCCCGCTCCAGGGCGGCGCGGGTGTCGCTGCCGGGCTCGAGGATGGCGCCCAGGGCGCGCACGGCCGGGCGCTCGAGACGCGCTTCGGGGATGACGAAGTCGTAGCGCTCCTCGCGCAGCGGCCGAAAGTGCAGGCCGTTTTCGCGCGCCACGGTCTCGATGGTCACGCCCCAGTCGGCGCGGCCCTGGGCGATGGCGGCAGCGACTGCGTGGTGGGAGCTGGGCTGGTAGGCGTGGCCGTCGGGGCGGCGCTCGCACAGCAACTCGTCGATGAGCACGCGGGTGCCGCTGCCGCGGTTGCGGTTGACCATGCGCAGCTGGGGGTCGTCGATCAGTGCTTCGGTGGGCCTCTGCTCGTCCGGGCGGCTGACCACGCCTTGCATGCGCCCGTAGCCGGAAAGCAGGGTCAAACCCTCGGTCAAAAAGGGAGCGTTGTAGCGCCCGCTGTCGGGGTCGAGCAGGTGAATCGGCGCCGCGTCGCACTGTCCGCGCGTGGCGGCCAAGAGCCCGCCGCGGCTGCCCACCGAAAGGATCTTCACGCGCAGGCCCTTTCGTCCAAGGGCTGCGGCGATGAGATCGAGCCCCACGCAATGGCTGCCAACGATGACCAGGTCGGCCGGCGTCAGGCGCGCGCTCAGCAGCGTGACGGCCATGGGGCTGCCCTCGTCGACGATCTCGATGTCTTCATCAATGGTCACGAAGCCGTCGGCGCGGCTGAAGGTGGTCACCGAACCGCTGCCGCCGCCCATGGGGTAGGCGCTGTAGCCGCCGGCGTCGTCCTTCAAGAGGCTCACCAGCAGGTACTGGCGGCGGCCGCGGTCGGAGCGCACGCTCTGGGCCAGGCGCGCCGGTAGCTGGCCGCGTTCGGGCGCCGGCAGTCCGCCCAGCTGGCGCAGGACGGGCGCGACCAGCTCGTGGAAGGTGAAGACCGCCGAGGTGGGGAAGCCGGGCAGGATCGCCACCGGCTTGTGGCCGGAAGCCGCCAGGCAGATCGGCTTGCCGGGTTTGAGCGCGACGCCGTGGACCACGATGCCCGGGGTGAGATCCTGCACCGCGCGGTAGCTGAGATCGCCCTCGCCCTTGGAGGTGCCGCCCGACAGCAGCACCGCGTCGTAGCCCTCGATGGCGGTAGTGAGCGCCTGCCTGAGAGCCGCCTCGTCGTCGGCGTAGGCGCCCAGAAAGCTCGGCTCGCAGCCCAATTCGGTCACCGCGTCGCACAGGATGCGGCCGTTGCTGTCGAAGACCATGCCCGGGCGCATGGCCTGTCCGGGCGCGATGATCTCGTCGCCGGTGGAGATTACGGCCACGCGCGGCCGCCGAATCACCGAGACGCGTTCGGCGCCGATGGCCGCGAGCAGGCCCGTTTCGCGCGCGCTCAAGAGGGTGCCGGAAAAGAGCACGGTCTCGCCGCGGGCGATGTCGCTGCCGGCGAAGGAGACCGCGGCGCCCGGCACCCGCGGGGCGCGCAGCACCAGCTCATCACCGACCACCTCGGTCTGTTCCACCGGCACCACGGCGTCGGCGCCGCGCGGTAGCATGCCGCCGGTGGCGATCGGGGTGGCGGTCCCTGGTTTGACTTCGAGTTTTGGCGCCACGCCCGTCGGCAGGCGCTCGTCATTGAGTGCGAGGACCTTTTCCTGCTCTTCGGCGGCGCCATAACTGTCGGCCGCACGAATCGCGAAGCCGTCCATGTTGGCGCGGTCGAAGGAGGGCACGTCGACGCTCGATCGCACGTCGGTGGCGAGCACTCGCCCCAGGGCCTCAGACAGCGGCAGTTCTTCGGCGGCGAGCGGCTTGGGTGAGAGCGCCTTTTGCCAGCGGCGCTCGGCTTCGTCGCGGCTGACGACCTCGAGGAATTGCTGCTGCTTCACGCGGGGTCCTCGTCGTAGAGCAGGACCTCCACCTCCTGCCCCTCGGCCAGGCCTTCCAGGTCGCGATCGACGATGACGGCGCCAGCGGCGCGCACGGTGGAACTCAGGATCGAGGCGCCCGCCGTCGACAGCGGCAGGACCAGGCCGTCTTCGAGGGCCACGCGCACGTAGTCGGTGCGCCCGAGCTCACTGACGATCTTGCGGGCGAGCTTTGCGCGCAGTGTGCGGTGGGGCCAGCTGCGGCTGCGGCCGCCCAGGGCGCGCAGGGTGGGGCCGGCGAAGAACTCGTAGGCGCACAGGCAGCTGACCGGATTGCCGCTCAACAGAAATACCCAACGCTCGCCGATGCGCCCGCCGGCCGAGGGGCTCGCCGGGCGCATGGTGACGCCGTGGAAATCGAGGCGTCCCAGCTTGTGCAGAAGCACAGGGGCGTGATCCTCGGCGCCCACGGAGCTGCCGCCGGTGACCAGGATGACATCGGGGCCCGGTTCGCTGAGGGCGGCGCCGATCTGCGCCGGGTCGTCGGGCAACAGGCGGTAGTCGTCGAGCAGGCCGCCGTCGCGGGCGACCAGGGCGCGCAGCATGGGCGAGTTGGAGTCGACGATGCGGCTGCCCTGGGGGACTTCACCGGGAGCCAAGAGCTCGTCGCCGGTGACGATCAGGCGCACCCGGGGGCGCCGATGGCAGGGGACCTCGGTGACTCCCAGTGAAGCCAAAAGGCCCACGTCCTGGGGGCGCAGGCGGCGGCCGGCGCGCAGCAGAACTTCCCCCTGCTGCACGTCTTCGCCCACCTGGCCCACGTGCTTCTCCGGGGCCACCGCCTCGAGCAGCTCCACCGTTTTGGGCAGCTCGGACGTGGTGGCGGTGGTGGTGCGGCAGATCTCGGCCTTGGCCACGGCGTCGGCGCCCATGGGCAGCGGGGCGCCGGTCATGATGCGCACGGCCTCGCCCGGGCCGACCGTGCCGGCAAAGGGCGCGCCGGGCAGGGCCTGGCCGCGCACCTCCAGGATGACCGGGTCGAAGCTCGAGGCCCCGAAGCTGTCCTCGCCGCGCACGGCGAAGCCGTCCATGGCGGCGCGGGCGAAGGGCGGGACCGCGCGCGGGGCCGCCAGCTCCTGGGCGAGCACGCGGCCGGCGCAGTCGCCGAGGGAGACCGGCTCGGCCGACAGCGGCTTGCTGTCGGCTTCCAGGGCCGCGAGCACGTCGCTGAGCGGCGTCCGCCGCGTGAAACCACGCATGCGGACGTCGCGCATCGGCTCTTGACTCATGGTTACTAGACGCTCGTGCTGGCGGCCGGTTTCGGGTGCCCTAGCCCTGCGCCTTGAGCTTGAAAAGCTTGGCGGTCAGGTCCTTGCGCACCTTGGCGTCGGCGATGACCTCGGGGGCGACGTCGAAGATCAGCTTGGCCGGGCCGATGGGGTCGTCGACCATGCACTTGGGCAGCTTGTCGTCTTCTTCCTTCCAGCCGGCGCGCTTGTTGAACTCCCACTCGTCGCTCAGGACTTCCCAGGCCATGTCGGCCATTTGCGCGTGGGTGACTTCCTCGCCGTAGAGGTGGCTATAGAACTGGCGGATGACCTCCAGGGTCGGCTCCTGGAACATGCAGAAGCCCGAGGAGTCGCAGACGGCGTTGACCAGCTGGGCCTCCTGGGAGGCGGTGGCGAAGGCGTCGGGCTGCAGGCCCGGATTGACCACCAGGCCGGCGGTGTGGTCGGCGCCCATGGCGCTGGTGGCGTAGGTGACGCCGGTGGCCTTGAGCGGGCGCGGATCCCAGGCCGGCAGGGCCTGGCCGCGCACCGTGGGCACCCGATGGTGACCGGTGTACTCGCCGACCGCGTCGGTGCCGTTGCCCAGCACCTTGCCGATTTCCGTGCCCTTGGCGATTTCTTCTTCGAAGAGCTTCTTGACGCCCTCGTAGTCGCCGAACTCGAGCTTGCCCGCGTCCATCCAGACGCCGATGGCGGCGCCGGCTTCGATGGTGTCGAGGCCCAGGTCGTCGCACAGGCGGTCAAAGGTGGCTACCTGGTCCACGTCCGTCATCGCAAGGTTGGAGCCGAGCAGGGTGATGGTCTCGAACTCCAGGGCCGAGGTCTTGTAGTTGCCGTCGGCGTCGTGGACCACGTTGGAGCACTTGACGATGCAGCCGGTCAGGCAGTTGTGCATGCCGCCGCCGCGGCTCTCGAAGCGCTCCATGATGCGCGCGCCGTCGAGGCCGTGCACGTCCGGGCTCTGGCCCTCGACGCGGTTTTTGTACGGGAAGGTGTGGAGCATGTTGGCCAGGGGCACAAAGGCCGAGGTGCCGGCCTTGTAGGTCTGACGGCCGCCCAGGTGCTTTTGGGTCATGGCCTTGGTGACCTCGGCGAAGGCCTTGGCGTCGGCCGCCTTGCGGGCGCGGGCGCCGCCGGCCTCGCAAGCGATGTACTTCAGACCCTTGGAGCCCATCACGGCGCCCAGGCCCCCGCGGGCGGCGTGGCGCGCGGGGTGGCGGTTGTCCTGGTCGGTGGTGGCCACCGAGGCGCCGCGCAGCTGCATCTCGCCGGCCGGGCCGATGGTGACGAAGGACGCCTTGTCGCTGTAGCGCTCTGCGAGCTTCACGCAGGTCGGGTAGTTCCAGATGCCGGCCAGATCGTCGCACTCGACGACCTTGCCGCCCTCGGCGGTGACCTCGAGGCCGTAGCGCTTGTTGGGATCTGCCGGCTTGCCCTTGACGATGATGGCGCGATAGCCGAGTTTGGCCATGTGCTGGCCAGGGTTGCCGCCCACATTGGCTTCTTTGATGCCGCCGGTCAGCGGGCTCTTGGCGCCCACCGACAGCCGGCCCGAGGTGGGGGCGGCGGTGCCAGTGAGGGTCCCGGGCGCGAAGACCAGCACGTTATCGGCCGACAGCGGCTCGCAGCCCGGATCGCACTCGGCGAGCAGGATCTTGGCCGACAGGGCGCGGCCGCCCAGCAGGCGCCACTCAGTGGGGAAGTCTTCGACCGTCACGCTCTGGTCGCCCATGTCGACCCGCATCATCTTTTCCGCTTCGCTCATCGTGTGGCTCCTGGTTGAGTGCCGAGCTGTCTTGCTTCGGCCTTTTGGATCTTCGCGTTCGTCTTTCAGCCGCCTGAAAGGGCACCCACCACCTCGAGCTCGTCGTCGTCGCTGAGCGGGTGCTCGAGGGCACCGTGGGGCAAAAGCTCACCGTTGACGTAGAGACTGACGAAGCGCTGCAGCGCGCCCTGTTGCGACAGGATCATCTCGCCGAAATCCGGATAGCGCGTGTGGAGGGTGGTGAGCACGGCGCCCACCGTTGTTCCGGGCAGTGATAGCTCCGCTTGGCCTCGGGTGGGACCGCGCAGGGCCTCTGGAATCAGCACGCGTGGCATCGGCTGTGCCTTGATACCCGCTGCCGCGCCCGGGGTCCACCTTGGCGATCGGGGTCGGGGTGGCGGTTCAGCGAGACGGGGCTGTTTCGCGCGGCATCACATGGCGGTCGGCAAGGGGCGAAGACAGCGGTACGCGGTCGCCGGGGTTGAGGGCCTGCAGCGGGCCGCGGCCGCTGACGAAGTGGGTGCGCAGGGTGTGACCGGCCCAGCTGAGCGTCAGCGTGGTCAGCTCGGCGCCGCGGCTGTGCTCGAGGATCTGGCAGTGGCCGAGCTCGTCGGCGGGGCTGGCATGGTTGGCGTGGGCTCCACGGGGGGCGTCGGTGCCGGGGCGTCCCAGCTTCAGGCGCTCGGGGCGCAGGCCGAGCCAGGCGGCGGAGCCTGCGGGCAGGTCGCAGGGGGCCCAGAGTTCGGCGCCGCCGTGCCCGGCGCTCGCGCCGTGGGCGTCGTGGGCCGGCTCGACCCGCAGGCGGCACAGGCCATCGTCGCCCGGCTCGCCCACCCGCACCGGCACCAAATTGTGCATACCGAGCAGCGTGGCGGTGGCGGCATCCACGGGGCGGGCCAGCAGCTGGTCGACGGGACCCTGCTGGCGGATGCGGCCGTCGAGCAGGATGGCGATGCGGTCGGCCAGCAGCACCGCGCGGCTGAGGTCGTGGGTGACCAGGCAAAGCGCCACCCCGGTCTCGTGCACCACCCGGCGCAGGTCGCGGGAGAGGGCCTCGCGGCCCTGGGCGTCGAGATCGTCGAAGGGCTCGTCGAGCAGCAGCACCGACGGCTCGATGCACAGGGCGCGGGCCAGCGACAGCCGGCGCAGCTCGCCGAAGGACAGCGTGGCCGCGCTCTGCTGGGCCATGGCTGCGATCCCGAAGTGGGAAAGTGCCGTCTCGATGCGCCGATCCTGCTCGGCCCTGGACAGCCCGCGGCCCCATAGGGCGACACGCACATTGTGCGACACGCTGCCATCGAAGGCCAAGGGGCGTTGAAAGACCATCGTCACGCGCCCGGCGCCCGGCCCCTCAACGCGGCCCTCGGCCCCGCGTTGCAGACCGGCCAGCGAGCGCAGCAGCGTGCTCTTGCCGGCACCATTGGGGCCCAGGATGGCCAGCGTGTGCCCGGCCTGCAGCTCGAGCCCACTGACCTCCAGCCGAAACTGCCGCCCCCGCGCGCCGTAGGCCACCGACAGGCCCGAAGCCCTCAGCACCGCCTGTTCACTCACCGGCGGCCTCCTCGCAAAGCCGGCAAAGCCGCCGGGAAAGCTGCCAGGACGTTTTCGCCGGGCTTTTCGCACCCCCAGAAAGCTGCCAGGACGTTTTCGCCGGATGTTTTCGCACCCCCGGAAAGCTGCCAGCGCGCGGGCGTGCAGGGCTCGGGTTCATGCCCGGGCCCGGTGCTGGATCAGGGTGAGCAGGGCCGACAGCAGCAGCATCAGGCCCAGCAGTACGGTGGCCAGGCCGACGGCGGTCTCGAATTGGCCCATCTGGGTGTGCATCAGGATGGCGGTGGTCAGCACCCGGGTCTCGCCCTGGATGTTGCCGCCGACCATCATGACGGCTCCCACCTCCGACAGGATGCTGCCGAGGCCGGCGATCACCGCCGACAAGAGCCCCGTGCGCAGCTCGCGCAGCAGCAAGAGCAGCCGATAGGGGCCGGCGATACCCAGGGTCTGCACCTGCAGCGACCAGGTCTCGTCGAGCGCAGCGATGGCCGCGGCGCTGATGGCGATGATCAGGGGCAGGGCGATGATCGACTGGGCCAGCACCATGCCGCCCTGGGTGTACATCAGCCCGAGCGAGCCCAGCGGGTGGTTGCGCCAAAGCAGCAGCGCCACCAGCAGGCCCACCACCACCGGTGGCGCTCCCATGCCGGCGTTGACCAGGCTCAGCAGCAGGCGGCGACCGGCAAAGTGACGGCTGCCCAGCCACAATCCCAGGGGCAGGCCCAGGCATACGGCGACACTCAGGGCGCTGAGGCTGACCTTCAGCGTGCGCAGGGTGATCTCGAGTACGCCCACGAGCGCCGGGTCGCTCACGGCGCCTGGGCCCCCGGGGCCGCCAGCGCTTCGTTGGCGTGGCCGGCGCTGACGGGCGCGGTGCCGGCGATGGGGTGGAACAGGGGCGTGCCGAAGCGTTCGCGCCCGATTTCCCCGATGCGGCGCTGGGTTTCGGGCTCGAGCAGGTAGTCGACGAGGGCCTGGGCCGCCCGGGCCCGCGTGTTGGGAAAGCGCTTGGGGTCGATGGGCAGCAGGGCGTAGATGTTGCGCAGCGAAGGCTCGCGCTTCGACAGGGCCAAAAGTTGGGTCTTGTCCTTGAAGGCCAGGAAGGTGCCCAGGTCGCTCAGGATGTAGGCGCGTTTTTCGCCCGCCACCTGCAGCGATAGCCCCATGCCACCGCCGGTTTCCGTAAGTCCCGGCAGGGCGCCGTCGCCCTCGAGCCCGGCCGCCTTCAGCAGCGCCTGCTCGCGTTTGTGCGTGCCCGAGTCGTCGCCGCGGCTGATGAAGGGCGCGCCCTTGCGGGCGATGCCGCGCAGGGCCTCCTCGATCGTCTCGGCCTTGCCCACCGCGGCCGGGTCGTCGGCGGGGCCCGCGATCACGAAGTAGTTCTCCATCAGCACGATGCGTTGTCGCGCGATGCCCTCGTCGACCAGCCTTTGCTCGGCGGCAGGCGCGTGGGTCAGCAGCAGGTCGGCGGCGCCGTCGCGCCCCATGCGCAGGGCCGCGCCAGTGCCGACGGCCACCGGCCGCACGCGCACGCCGCTCTGCTTCTCGAAGTCGGGCAGGAGCGCGTCGAGCAGGCCCGTGTCGCGCACGCTGGTGGTGGTGGCGAGGATCAGCTCGCGCTCGGCAGCCGGGGTCTTTGCTGCGGCTGCGGCTTCGGAACGCTCTTCGCCAGGGGTCGCGGCTTGCGGCTGCGGGTCCGGGGCGTCAGTGCAGGCCAGGACGGTCCCCAGCCAGATCGCAGTGATCAGGTGGATGGGGGTCCGGTGGGCGGGGTTCCGGGCGCGTTTCACGGCGCTTAACTACCGCGGATCGCCTGTGAAGTCGCCCGGATCGTGGTGCGGCGGCGAAGCCCCTTCAGGGGCCGACGGGGCATTGGCCGGGCGGCGGCACGGGCTCCGGCACCGCTGCCGGCGCGTCGGTCTGGGCGCCGGGCGGCGCTGCGCTCGCGGTGTCTGCTGTACCCGCATCGCTGGGACTCGTGCTGCCGGAGCCTGCAAGCGGCGCGACCTGCATCGCGCAGTCTTCGTCAGGGCCGCCCAGCAGGAGTTCGACGGAGCCGCCGTAGCTGAAGTCGTCGCTCAGACGCAGCGGCTCGGAAAGCGGCGCCAGCTCGAGGCGACCCTCGAGCCAGGCCTGCTCGCCGTGCTGGGCGCAGGCGTCGCGGGTGTCCTCCAGGCACTGCATGTCGCAGAGGTCCCAGCTGGCGGCCGCGTCGAGATCCGCTTCGGGATCGAGCGTGCCGCACATGCTCTGGGAGCATTGCTGGTACTCGGGGCAGCCCAGTCCATCCAGGTCGCCGCGCGTATACAGGGCCAAGACGCGGTCGCCGACGGCCAACTCGATGCAGCTGTCGCCGCACGGCAGCGTGCCGCGCCAGGAGCCGCCCACCACGCCACCGCTGCTCAAGGGGCAGTCGCTGGCGCCGGCGTCTTCGTCGCCACCGCTCGATGGCGGACAGAACCCACCGCCCATGACCTCATCGATCTCGAGCTCCACGCGTCCCCCGGGAAAGGCGGTCACCGTGGCCTCCAGCGCGGTCCAGCCCTGGAAGCTCTGGCAGATGCAGTCCTCGGCTCGCCGCTCGGCTGCCGCCGCGTCGATCGAGCTGCTGCCTCCGGGGCCCCCGTCATCGGGGTTCTGATCGCCCACGATCGGTCCCGGATCGGCACCTTCAGTGCCCGATTGGCCGCTGCTGCAGGCCACCAAAAGCAGACCCAGTACTGTCCATCGATTCGTCCATCTAGCCATGATCGCCTCCGTCGGGACGGGAACCCACACTGGCAGTATGGGCACGGCCGACGCCGGACAAAAGGCGAATCTCTACCGCTTTCAAACATATCACCTCCCATTTGCGCGCAAATACGTGCAATAACGTGAACGTGGAGCCGGCAGCACGTGAGGTTCTGAGGGCGATCCGCGGACCCCGTTCGCAGGTCGGCTTCGCCCGTCGGCTCGGCTACCGCGCCAACCCGGTGGCCAATTGGGAGAGCGGGCGGCGTTTCCCCACGGCGCTCGAAACGCTGCGGGCCTGCGGCCGGGTGGGCATCGACGTCCAGCGGGCTTTTGAGCGCTTCGTGCCGGCGGCGGCGGCTGGACGCGTCGTCACCGAAGACCTGGCCGGTTGGCTGTCGGAGCTGCGCGGTTCGACTTCCATCAGCGAGCTATCCCGGCGCAGTGGCCGCTCCCGCTTTGCCGTCAGTCGCTGGCTTTCGGGCCAGGCCCAACCGCGCCTGCCCGACTTCCTGCGCCTTTTGCAGGCGATGACCGGGCGGGCTTCGGACTTGGTGGCCGAGCTGGTGCCGATCGCGTCGGTACCGACCCTGGAGTCCGACCACCGCCGCCGCCACGCCGCGCGCGGCCTGGCCTTCGAAGAGCCCTGGACCGAAGCCATTCTCCGCGTGCTCGAACTGTGCGGCGAGCCGGTCGCCAGCGAGCGCGTGGCCCGGGCCCTCGCCATCGACCCCGGCCTGGCCCAGCGCTGTCTCTCGCGCCTGCAGGACGCGGGGCTGGTCGAGCCGCGCGGTGACCCCGGAACCGGCGACGCGGGCTACGTCGTCGTCGGCGAACTCACCGTCGATACCGGGGCGAGCCCGGAGCGCATCCAACACCTCAAAGCCCACTGGACCCGGGTCGCCCTCGAGCGCCTTGCAGCACCCGGTCCGCAGGATCAATTCGGCTACAACGTCTTCACGGTTTCCGAGCCGGAACTCGAAGCCATCGCCGCCATCCTGCGCGGCGCCTTCCGCGAGATCCGCTCCCTGGTCGCCAACTCTGAACACAGCGACGCCATCGGTCTCATCAACCTGCAACTGGTTCGCCTCGATCATCCGGCGGGTCCAACGTCCGAGTCCCCGCAGTCCCCGTAGGTGCCAGGCATGTGAGGGTGGGCCCCCGCGGTTGGCGGCCGACCGGCCCACCGCGAAAAGCCGCGAAGAGCTGCCAGGCTGTTTTCGCGGCCGGCGACCGCGGCCGCGCCCATCGGCGTGGCACCGCCCCCGCCACCACGACCCCCCAACCCTTCCCGGTCGCGCCTGGACCGACTACTCTGACGCCTCCATGCGCTGCGGCCACTGCCACGCCGACAATCGCGACGCGCGCAGGCATTGCGCCGATTGCGGCGCCGCGCTGATGCGTCACTGCCCGGTCTGCGCCTTTTTGAACCGCGTCGACGAGCGCTTCTGCGGTGGCTGCGGGGCCGACCGCCGCGCCGAGGCCGAGCGCGACCTGGGGCTGCTGTCGGACCGCACTTCCGCGCCCCCTGTGTCGCCGCCAGCGCCGCCCAATCGCGCCCCGAGCACGCCCCGGGCCCACCCCGAACCCCCGCGCGCTGCCGCCCCCAGGGCCACCGATTCGCGCCCCGTGGTCGCCCCCCAGCAGGCCGAGCGCCGCCAGTTGACGGTCATGTTCTGCGATTTGGCCGACTCGACGGCCATGTCCCAGTCCCTCGACCCCGAGGATCTGGGCGAGCTCAACCGCGCCTACCAGGACGCGGCCACCGCCGCCATCGAGCGCTTCGGCGGTTACGTGGCCCGCTACATGGGCGATGGTGTGCTGGCCTACTTCGGCTATCCCCACGCCCACGAGGACGACCCCGAGCGGGCCGTCCGCGCCGCCCTCTCCCTGATCGACGCCGTGCAGGCCCTGTCCCTCGAGCAGGGCGCCGACAAGGGCGTCGAGCTGCACGTGCGCGCCGGCATCGCCACCGGACGCGTGGTCGTGGGCGAGCTGGTGGGCGAGGCCGCCGCCCAGGAGCGCACGGTGGTGGGCGAGACCCCGAACCTTGCCGCGCGCCTGCAGAGCTTGGCCGCGCCCGACAACGTGGTGGTCTCCGGAGCCACCTGCGCCCTGCTCGGCGATCGCTTCGTGCTCGAGGATCTCGGCGCCCGCACGCTCAAGGGCTTCAACCAGCCCCAACGCGCCTACCGCGTCGATCACGCCCGCGCCCGCGCCGAGACCACCACCGCACCCGCCCCCGGCCGCGACGGCAGCACGCCGCTGTCGGGCCGCGACGTGGAGTTGATGCTGTTGCTCGACCGCTGGGAGCGGGCCCGCTCCGGCGACGGTCAGGTGATGCTGCTATGCGGCGAGGCCGGCTTCGGCAAGACGCGCCTTAGCACGGAGTTATGCCGACGCGTTTCACCGGAGGCCGCCGCCGTGGTGCGCTTCGAGACCTCCGCCTTTCACGAGGGCAGCGCCCTGTACCCGGTGTTGCAGTCGCTGCTGCGTCGCGCCGGCATCCACGAGCACGCCGATGCGGAGACCCGGCGCCTCGAACTCGAGCACTTTTTGGCGGCCAGCGCCGAAGACCCGCGGGCCGCGGTGGCGGTGCTGGCACCGCTCCTGTCCCTGGCCACGCCCGACGATTACCCGGAGGTCAAGCTCGAAGCCGCCGCGCGCATGGAGCGCGCCTTCGAGATCCTGCAGGCCGAACTCGTGCAGCGAGCCCACAGCGGCCCCCTTTTGCTCATCGGCGACGGGCTGCACGCCGCCGACCCGACCACCCTGAGTTTCATCGATCGTTTGGTGGAACTCGCGCCGCAGCACGCCATGCTGGCCCTTTTGACCTACCGCCCGCCGCTGGAGCGCGGCTGGAGCAGCCGGCGCAACGTGGGCGTGCTGGATCTGGGCCGCCTCCGCCGCGCCGACGTGGAGGCCATCGCCCACGCCATCGCCGGCGACCCCCCGATCGCCGAGGCGGTACTGGCCCTGGTCGCCGAGCGCACCGACGGCGTGCCGCTCTTCGTCGAGGAGTTGACCCGCGCGCTGGTCGCCTCGGGTGATCTGGTGGAGCGCGCCGGTCGTCGCGAGCTTTTCGATCGCCGTCGCCTGGCGGCGATTCCGGCGACCGTCCAGGACTCGCTGATGGCGCGCCTCGATCGCATGGGCGAAGCCAAGGCATTGGCACAGGTGGCCGCCGTGGTGGGCCGCCAGGTTTCGAGCGCCGTGCTCGCACACATGTTGGACCGCCCCGCGTCCGAGCTGGAGGCCGCGATCGAACCGCTGGTCGAGGGCCAGGTCTTGACCTGCAGTCGAAGTGGCGGCTCTGCGCTCTACACCTTTCGCCAGGCCCTGTTGCGCGACGCGGCCTACGAAAGTCTGCTTCTCAGCCGACGCAAGCAGCTGCACGGGCGCGCGGCCGCGGCCCTGACGAGCCTTGATCCGGAGTTGCAAGCCCGGGAGCCCGAGCTATTCGGGCACCATCACAGCCTCGCGGGGCAACACGCCGAGGCGCTCGACTGCTTTGGGCAGGCGGCGACCCTGGCCCAGCAGCGTAGCGCCCACGCCGAGGCGATGGCCCACGCACGCGCGGCCCTGGAGGCGCTGTCGCAGCTGCCCGTCGTCGAGCGCGACAGCGACGCCTTGCTGGGTCGGCGGCTCTCGCTTTCGCTGGCGTTGGCCGCAAGCGCTCGACTCTGCGAACGCTTTGATGACGCCCTGGCCGCACTCGACAGCGCCGGCCGCCTGGCGCGCGAGCACGGTCGCCTCGCCGAGCTGACCCAGGTGCACGCCCTGCGAGGTGGCATCTATTTTCTGCAAGGCCGCGCCGACGAAAGCCTGCAAGAGCAGCGCAAGGCGCTCGACGTGGCTGTCGAAACCGGCGGCGCCGAGCGCGTCGCCCAGGCCCATGGTGGTCTCGGCGACGCTTTCTACCAGAGCGGCGATATCCAGAGCGCCATAGTGCACTTCGAACGCTGCATCGAGATCAGCCGACAGCACGGCTTTGACGGCATCACCGCCGCCCATCTACCCATGCTCGGCGTCATGCATGTCTTCATGATGGAAGTGCGGCGCGGTGAGCGGCTGTCCCGGGAGGGCGTCGAGATCGCGGCGCGCTGCAAGCATCTGCGCGCCATGATGGTCGCCGGTGGCGTGCTCGCCGAGACGCTTTATGAGATTGGCGACATCGAGGAAGCCGAGAAGCACCGCCAGCAGTACATGGAGATCGCCCAGCAGCTGGGCGCCGCGACCTTCATGGCCTTCGGTCAGCTCTACCGCGGCCGCTACCTGGCCTTCGCCGGGCAGTACGATGAGGCCCGCGAATACGCCGATCGGGCCGAGACCTACGGCCGCGGCGGTGCGTTCTTCCAGTCGCTGATGCCCTTCGTCTGCGGCATCCGGGTCGCCAGCGCCGAGAGCCTCGAGCAATTCGAGTCGGAGCTGGCCGGGGCGCGAGAAGTCATCGCCAGCTCGGGCGGTAACTTCGGGCTATTTTGGTATTTTCCGCTGCTGATCGAGGGCGCATTGCTCACAGCGCAGTGGTCCGAGGTGGAGCAGTTGATCGAGCAACTCCTGATTCGCCCTTTCGCAACCGGTGCCAGGGGTCTCACCTACTGCGTGGAGCGCGCCCGGGCGCTCATGCAATGGGCGCGCGGTGGGCCCAGCGACGCCCGCCGCGCGCTTCTCGTCGAGCTGCTCGAACGCGCCCAAAGCGCCCCGCTGCGGACCCAAGTCCCGCTGCTCGAAGCCGCCCTCGACGGTCGCTGGCCGGCCAGCGCCGCGCGCTACAGCAATCCCGCCGCCGCTGCGGTCGACCCCGATACGGTCGCAGCCGACGCTTGACGCGTAGCTCTCCCTCGTCTCTCCCATCTTCGAGCCCAAGGGCGCAGATCGGCGGGGATTTGACTACCTATGGCTACCTGCACACGGGTCTGAACCGGGCACACGGAGCGCAGCATTTGCTCTTCACCGCCCACCGTCTGCGCAAGTGCTGCGCGCTGGCCCGCTGAACACCCGATTCAGCGGGCAAAGTGCCCTGGCATATGTGCTGCATGGCGATCGAAGCAGGGCGCGCTGGGCGGCCCAAACTCAGTGGAGGTTGTCATGAGTCGCAGACGATCCAAGTCCAAGAGGCACTCCCGTCACGAGTCGGAGATTCTCTTCGATGATCCGGAGCGGGATTTCGAACCGGAGATGGACTGGGAGCAGGAGGGGGAGCGCGAATTGCGCTCGGCCTTCTCGAGCGTTCCGCCCGACGACTACTTTGACGACGACGACGAGCCCTTCGAGGATCTCGACATGCCCTTCGCGGATGACGCGCGCCGTCGCGGCGGCTACCGCGACATGGACGACTGGGGCTGAGTTCGCCGTCCTTTGCGAGCCTGGAGCCACCCGCGCTCGCCGTTCCCTGAATGCTCCGAGTCGGAACCATCGACCTGCGCCTGGACCGGCGGGCCCGCCGCGCCGATCCGAGCGCCTGGAGCGCGACTTCGACCCGCGGCGCGCTGGCCAGCGCCCACTACCTGGCCAGCGATGCCGGTCGGGCGATGTTGGAGCAGGGGGGCAATGCCGTCGACGCGGCGGTGGCGGCGGCCTACGCGCTCGCGGTCTGTGAACCGGCGGCTTCGGGGCTCGGGGGCATGGGGGCCGCCGTCGTCCATGACGCCGCCCAGAACACCACCTGGATGCTCGACGGCGCCTGTCGTGCGCCGCACGCTGCGACCCCCGAGGCCGTGCGCGGCTCCGATCGTTACCGCGGCCATCGCTCGGTGGCACTGCCGACCGCGCCAGCCCTGCTCGAACGCCTGCGCGAGCGCCACGGTCGCCTGCCCCTGTCACGCTTGCTCGAGCCCGCCATTGGCATTGCGCGCGCCGGCTTCGCCATCAGCCCTTTGCAACACGAGTTAATCGGCCGCTACCGGGAGGCACTGGCGGCCCACAACGCCGCCGCGCTGTTCCTCGATCCCCAGGGCCAGCCGCTGCCCGTCGGCCACGTGCTGCGGCAGCCCGAGCTGGCCACGACGCTGCAACGGCTGGCCGAAAAGGGGGTCGCCGATTTCTATCTCGGCGACATCGGCCGTCAGATCTGCCGGGACATGGAGTGTCACGGCGGCTTTCTGGGTCCAAAGGATATGGCGGCGATCCCCTGGCCGCGGCAGTGCCGGCCCCTGTGGGTGCCCTTCGGCGACCACCAGCTGTGCACCACCGGGCCCCCGACGGGAGGCTTGACTCTGGCGCAACTGTCGCGGCTGTGGACCGAGACCGGTACCGCTCTCAATCCCGATGTGCCCGGCGACGCCCTGTGGCTTGCGGCCATGATCCGCCGGGCGCGCCGCGACCGCCGCCGTTATCGGCTCGACATCGGCAGTAGCTCCCTCGGTGCGGCGGCTGCGCTGCTTTCGACCGACCACGCCAGTCAGGCGATCGAAGATTTGCGCCACGAGCTCGGCGGCGGCGAGACCACCCACATCGCTGCCATGGATGCAAAGTTCGCCATCAGCCTGACGCTATCCATCGAGCGCAGCTTCGGCTCGGCATGCCTGGCCGATGGACTGGGATTTCTCTACAACGGCTATCTGCGTGCTTTCAAAATCGAGAGCACGGCCCACCCCCACTTTCTACGGCCCGGCGCCGTGGCGCGCTCCAACGCTGCGCCCACATTGGTGTTCGACGACGTGGGACCGTGGGCGGCCCTGGGTTCCACCGGCTCCGAGCGCATCGCCTCCGGCATTTTCCTCACGCTCGCGCACCTGCAACACAAGAGCCCGTTTCAAGCGGTGGCAGCCCCGCGCTTGCATGCGAGCCCCGACGGTGAGCTGCTGATCGAGCAGGCGCGCATGGCAAGGCCCTGCCTGCAGTTGCTCGAGCGCTTCTTCGAGCTGCGGGACGTGGGCCCCTACGCCTTTCGCATGGGCGGGCTGCAGCTGGTGGTGCGCGCCGGCGGCACCTGGACGGCGGTGGCCGATCCGCGACGGGACGGCGCCGCCTGTATTTGAAGTGCGCGACGGCGCCAAGGGCTCGCGAAGGAATAACTTCGCCCTCCGCCGTCACGTCCCAGAGGGGGAAGTTATTTCGTTTGCGAACCCCAAGGGGCCCGTCCCGATGGGTTGGCAGCGGGGCCGATGGGCCGAGTCCAGGGCCAGGCCCAGGGTGATGCAGTGGATGGCGCCGCCCAGCTCCACCATTTCGTCGGCATCGATCGGCACCAGCTTCACATTCGGCATGGCGGCCGCCAGCGCCACGTAGGCCGCCGCTTGGTAGTCGGGATCGCCGCGGTCGTAATGCGGGACCAGGAAGATGTCGCCCACCCGGGTGCCGTTCAAATAGCTGTAGAAGACGTCGCCGCGCGCGTCCATGGGCACGCGGATCACATCCAGGGGCTGACCCAGCCGATCGGCCGCGTAGGAGAGGATGGCGACGCTTTGATCGAGCAGCTGCGCCTGCAACGGGTGGCGCTGGGGCGACATGGAGGCGATGGCGACGCGATCTTCGGCCACGAATTGGATGGCCACGTCGGCATGACCGGTCTGCTCGTCGGGCAGCGCCGGCAGCAGCGCGATGGCGGCGCAACCCATGCGCTGGGCCAGGGCCTGCAGCTCCTGTCGACTCTCGAGGGCCACGCCGCTTTCGAGCAGGCTGGTTTCGGTCATGGCGCACAGGCCGCGCCCGTTGCTGACGACGCCGCCGCCGTCGAGCTGGGCCGCGTCGAAGATGACGCTGGAGCCATAGCGGGCCGCGATCGCTTCGGGTAGGTCGTCGTCGAGGGCGCGGTCGTCGGCGTAGGCGAAGTCGATCCACTCCGAGCGCGATCCGTCGCTGACCTGCAGTGGGCCGTAGTCGCGAATCCAGGGCGTGTCGTGGGCCAGCTCACTGAAGCCCAGGCAGCCCGCCTCGGCGACGCGCCCGTAGCCGTCGGTGTCGACGTCCATGTCCTGCACCAGAATCTCCACCGGCACGCGCCCGGCGATCCCTTCCACGATGGCCTCGAGGCTGCCGCTCCAGGTGTCGTCGTGCACGAGCATCAAGAGATCGATGGGCTCGAAGTCGCCGCGCAGGCGCCGCGCCGGGTCCGGTGCATCGAGCAGCAGCACGCGCCGGGCAATGGCGTCGCTGTCGAGTTCGAAGTCGTCCTCGGGGGTTCTCGGCAGCGAGGCGGCGTGTTCGGGCGGGAGCGCGAGCAGCAGGCCCGCCGCGGCGAGCAGCATGCGAGCGAGTTGCGACGGCCAGCGGTGGAGGTGAAGACGGAAGCTACAGAGCATGAAGGGATCGCGGCAGGCCAGGCGCGAGTCCAGCCGGCTGGTGTTGCCGCAATGAGCAATTGGCGTGCCATGGTGACTTCGGGCGTGAAGCGGGCCCGCCTGGGGCTGCCACGGTCGCTCCCGAGCGCAGCAATTTCGCGCCGGTCTCGCGCAGAAGCTGCACCAGCGGAGCCGATAGGGGCGCGATCGCCGTGCACGCTGCGGTTGGCACGCCGCGTGCTCCTGCGTTGCGCCATCGTGGAGCCCTACGTTTCCGGAGAGCTGACCGAACGCCTGAGGGCGCAGCAGAAGAGTCTGCGCAACGCCCTTTCCGCGCTCGAGCAACGCGCCGGTCGCGGCAGCGGACAAGCCCTGCTGGCCGAGTGCCGTTCGGTCTCGCGCCTGTTTCGCACCTACGAGGGCCTGGTCAATGCCCTGCTGGAGGCCGTCGAACCCGACCGGCCCGAGGTCGGCAATCGCGAGTGATGAACCAGCTGAGGTCGTGCTGCCAGCGATTGCGGGGGCAGTCAAAAGAGCATTGCTGAGCATCGATCACGGTCGGTGACCGACGCTCAGGAGTGCTTCGAACGCTCCAGCGCGAGGACTGCGCACCAGAAAGGAATCGAGATGAGCATCCCACTGCGAACCATGCTGCTGCTATTGGCCGTGACTTTCGGCTTCGCCTGCGGAGACGAAGAGGCACCGGGCGCCGAGGCGCCGGCCAGCGCCGAGAGCAGCGGCGACGAAGGCGCGGCATCGCCGCCCTCCGTCGATGACGTGATCGAGCCGGGCCGACAAACCGGTGGGAGCACGCCGATGGAGGCGGACGAAGCGCAGGAGGATCCCGGCGCGGAAGACGAAGCGGCCGAGGAAGGCGACGACGAGGGCTACGAAGACGACGAGGAGTGATGCGGTCGGCAGGACCGGGTGCGCCAGGGCGCCCGGTCCTGACCCGCGTAGGATCGGAGCAGCGACAGATGGCCCGCGTAACCGTCGAAGATTGCCTCGAGCGTGAATCCAACCCCTTCGCGCTTTGCATGTTGGCCGCACGCCGGGCCTGTGCCCTCGAGCACGGTGCGCCCAGCCTGGTGGCCAGCGAAAACCGCTCCGCCGTCACCGCCCTGCGCGAGATCGCGGCCGGGCGCGTGGGCTACAACCGGCCCGTGCAGAAGTTGCTGGAAGAGTTTTCGCGCGAGGAGACCGCGCGCATGCTGGCCGAGTCGATGCCGTTGCCGGTGCGGCGGCCGTAGGGGCGCTGCGGCCGAGATCATCGGTTTCTGTGCGTGTGTGCGGTGCTCGCGGTCGAGCGCGATGACGGGCAAGCGACACGCGACACGCGGGCTTCAGGCCCGCGCCGGGCGATACAACACGAACGCCAGGTCGTCGGGTTTGCTCGGGGCTCCGGGCCTTGGATCGCCCATGCGCGATAGCGCAGCCGATGCCAGCCTGGCGGCGGCGTCCTCGAGGGGGCCCTTGCGCACGCGCTCGGCGATTTCACCCAGGCTCAAGTTGTCGAAGAGGCCGTCGGAGGCGAGCACCAGGGTGTCGTGCGGCGCGAGCGTCAGCGGCGGTCCCACCTCGATGCGCATTTCGGCGCTGCCCAACATGTTGGAGACCAGGTGCCGTTCCTCGTGATGCAGCGCCTCGCGCTCGCTGAGCACGCCGGCTTCCTGGGCGTAGCCCACCGGTGAGTGGGCGATGGTCTGCAGTTTGATGCGACCGCGCTGGCCCGTGATCAATACCGCCGAGTCACCGGCGTGGTAGGTGCGCACGCTGGACCCGTCGAGCTCGGCCACCGCAAGCGTCGAGGCCGCACCAACTCCGAGTTTTTGGATGGCGGCGTTGGCAGCGTCGAAGCCGGCGACGATGCCCGCGCCGGCCGGCGCCCCGGCCGCCACCGACTGGCGCACGGCGCCCAGAAGCTCGCGCACCGCAAGGGATGAGGCCTCGCCGCCGGAGGCCTGACCGCCGGCGCCATCGGCCACCGCCACAAGCGCCCAGGTGCCGTCGACGGCGATGGCGGCCAGGGCATCCTGGTTGTGGCCCGCCTCGTAGCCGCAGGCGAAGAGCGCGGCGCGGCCACAGGGCAAGGGAAGCGTTTCGGCGGCGGAGAGGTCGCTCTGCAACCACAGCCGTTCGAAGCCGGCGAAGCTGCTATCGGCGGGCATCGATCCTCCGCTGACAGAAGGGGCAGTAGTCCCAGAACTCGCGCACCACGCCCCAGCCACAGCGCTTGCAACTGTCGCGGTTGCCTTCGATGCGCCACTTTTGCTGCGCCTTGCTGCGGCAGTGGGGGCAGTACTGCATGAAGGGCATCATCTTTCCGCGGCAGCGCCCGCAGCGGCTGCTGTAGCGGCGGTCGTCGTAGCGCCGGGTGCTGGGCTCCTGGATCGCGGCGCCGTGACAATAGGCGCAGTAGCGCCAGTCGAGCTTGGTCGAGCGCTGACAGCGCTTGCAGCGGCCCGGAAAGCGCGCGGGGCCGTCGTACTTGGTGATCGCCCGGCTGCACCAGGGGCAAAAGCGCATGCTCTCCGAGACCGGTCCGCCGCACTTGCGACAGGCCGCGCGCGCTTCCAGGGCGCTGCCGAAGCGCCGCTTGAATTCGCGCGTGCGCAGGCTGCGCCAGGCGGGTGCTCGCGTGGGAGCGGGCGTACCGACGCGGCTGCGCCGCCGACCGGGTTGAAGCGCCCGGCTGCGCAGGCGCTTGAAGCTCGTCTGCAGCGCACAGGCGTCGGCGAAGCGCTGGCGCTCGTCCAGTTCGATACAGCGGCGCAGCAGATCGATGACATCGGCATGGAGGTGTTGGCGCGCGCGCTCGATGCCCGGTGGCGGCCAGTCGAAGGGCCACTCGGGCAGCACGCCAGCGAAGAGGCGGTAGAGCAGCAGGCCCAGGGAAAAGACGTCGGAGCGATAGCTCGGCTTGCCCATGGCCTGTTCGGGCGCCATGTATCCGATGGTGCCGGCGACCGAGCCCAGGGTCATGCGCCGCAGGGCTACCTTGGCCACGCCGAAGTCGCCCAACCGCAGCCGATCGTCGGCGAAGAGGATGAAGTTGTCGGGCTTGATGTCGCAATGGATGATGCGGTGGGCGTGGGCGCAGGCGACGGCGTCGATCATCTGCTCGGCGAAAAATAGCGCCTTGCGTGCCGAGACCCGCCGCGTGATGCGGTCGGCCAGGGTGCCCTGGCCCAGCGGATAGGCCATCACGAAGCGGCCGTCGATGACCACGGCGTTTTTGATCGGCAGGATGTTCGGATGCTCCAGCTGTGCCGTCAGCTTCACCTCCCGGCGCAGCTCCTCCAGGGCGCCGGGGCCTACCAACTCCGCGTTGGGGAGCTTGAGGGCCACGTCGATGCCCTCGATGGTGTCGCGGGCGCGGTAGACCGTCGCGAAGCCGCCCTCGCCGATGCGTCGCGCGATGCGGTACTTGCCCAGGGTGCTGCGGGCCTTGAGGCGCGTGTTCGACTGGGCGTTCATGGCTCTGCCGGTTCTGGTGCTGCTGTGGCGACGGCGCGCAGCGCGCGGCCGTCGCGCCGTGGATCGGCGGCTCCGACCCAGCGTCCATTCTGCAAGGCGATGGCGTGGACGCCACCGAAGTAGGCGTCGCGTCCCTGGTGCTGGAAATCGCTTTCTTCCAGCTCGGGCGCAAGGCCGCGGTGGGCGAGCCGCGCGCTCAGCTCGGGCCCCAGGAGCGTTTCCGTTTTGAGCACGCCTTGCCGCACGTGCAGCCTCGGAGCGGCGACGGCGCGTTCGATGTCGCCGCCGGCATCCACCCAGTGGCTGGCCACCTGCACCACCGCCGAGATGATGCGCGCGCTGCCGGGGCTGCCCAGCACGAGCACCGGTTTTTTCCCGCGCGACAGCAGGGTGGCGCTCATGGAGGAGTAGGGCATGGCCCCGGGCGCCAGCGCGAAGGGGTGGTCTTTTTCGCCGATGCGAAATTCGTGCATGTAGTCGTTGTACAAAAAGCCCAGCCTGGGGTGGGCCACGCGCGCTCCGAAATAGGCGTTGAGGCTCTGGGTGACGCCCACGGCGGTGCCGCTCGCGTCGACCACCGAGAAGTGTGTGGTCTCGCCATTACCGTCGCCATTACCGTCGCCATTGCCCTCGCCACGACCCTCCCCCCCTCTGTCGGCGCGCTCGGCCCAGGCCGCAGACAGGGCCTGGAGCCTCGCCGGGTTCAGGCGCTCCTTCACGTGGAGTTGATAAGCGGTCAAGTCCTCGATCGGGCGCGCGGCCCGTTCGGCGTGGCCCGTGCGCAGGGCCTCGGCCAGCAGCAGGCGCCTGTCGGGGTGATCTTCGGCCATGCGCGTGGCGTCGGCCCGCTCGAGCAGCGCCAGCATTTGCAGGACGACCCAACCTCCAGCCGGCGGCGGCAGGCTGTGGACCGAAAAGCCCCGATAGCTCCCCGAGACCGGCGCCACCACCTGGGGCTCGGCCACCGCCGCGAGATCGGCTTCGTCGATCCAGCCGTCGCGTTCGCGCATGTCGCGGGCGATGTCCTTCGCCATGGCGCCGCGATAGAACTCCATGGCGCCGGCCTCGGCCAGCCGGCGCAAGGTCTTGGCCAAAAGTGGCTGTCGCGTCAGGCCGCCCAGGGCCGGCACCTGGGCGGCGGGGCCCAGGAAGATGGCGGCGGCGGTGGGGTCTTCGCTCAGCTGGACGCCGTACTTGACCAGCGCCGTGCGCCGAAAGCGTCCGAGCTCGACGCCGTGCTCGGCCTGGCGGATGGCGGGGGCCAGGAGCGTTGCCCAGCCGAGCTTGCCGCTGCCGAAGCGTCGATGGGCGAAGTCCAGGGTGCGCACGGCGTTGGGCACGGTGCTGGCGCGGGCGCCCGAGAGCGCCTCGGCCGGGCTGTCGGGGTTGGTGGCGGCGGGTGCAAAGGAGGTGCCGTTGATGACAAAGGGCTCCTGCCCCGGTCGCTGCACGATGAAGCTGCTCTGTCCGCCGAGGCCCGAACCCGCCGGCTCGGTGACGAAGAGCGAAAACGCGGTGGCCACGGCGGCGTCGATGGCGTTGCCGCCGGCGCGCAGGATCTCGACGCCAGCGGCCGCGGCAGCGGGGGTGGCGGCCGATACCACGGCGCCGGCCCTGGGCCCGGCACCGGCCGCGGCCGCCGTCTCGCCCTCACCGCCAGCCGGTCGAGGCTCCTGCGCTGGCCCATCAAAACCGCGCCACAGCCACAGCGCGAGCAGCGCAACGCCCGTCAGCGGCAGGCTCCAGATGGCCGCTCGCATCACGGATGCGCCTCCGCCGGCCAGCGCTCGCAAAAGGTCTCGAGCGCCCGCAAGACCGCGCGCCGCTTCTGCTCCACATCGAGGTCTTCGGCGCGTGACAGCTCGAGCTGAACCCAGGGCATTTCGCGCCCATGATGGCGCACCGTATAGCCCCCGCGAAAGGGTTGATTGGCCACCACGCACGCGGCGCCGAAGGCCTCGTTCAGGCACTGCACGAAGCAGGCGAAGAGCGGCGCGGGGCAGGCGCCAGCGCCATCGCCCGGATTGACCCGTGGTCGCGGCGCGCCCGGGTCGGGACCCACGGGGGGACCAAAGGCGGCCATCGTGTGGCAGTCGACGCCGAGCAGGAAGCGCCCGCTTCGGCCCAGTTCGCTCAGGCGCCGGTGGTAGGGCCGGTGGTAGCGCTCGAGCAGCTCAGCCACCAGCGCTTCGGGCAGCTCCCGATCGTAGACGGGCACATCCCAGCAGGTGTGGGTCTTGACCACGCCGTCGCGATGGCGGTCGTCCTCGGCGCGATTGAGGTCCACGAAGGCGCGCGCCACCTGGGTCGTGACCAGCGCTTCGACATGTCCCTCGAGGGGCCCGTAGATCTCCCGCGCGCCCCCATCGCCATCGGCCGCGATGGCCGCGGCATCGAGGCGGTTGTAGCTCACAAGCTCGTCCGGGACGCTCAACCCTGCGTGGGGCAGCGCCAGGAGCAATGGCAGCCTCACGTGCTGACTCCCGCCGCCGAGCCATCGCGGCGCGGGTCGGCCACGCCGATCAGCACGTCGCCATCGCGCATCGCCAACTGTACGCAGCCGAGGTAAAACGAAAGCGGCGAGCGCTCGTCGATGCGAAAGCCGTAGCGCTGCAAGAACGGCGGGATGTCGTCGCGCATGCGCGAGGCTTCGAGCGAGACGCGCCCGTCGATGGAGCAGTGCAGGCGTGGCGCGCTGACCGCGTCGAGCGGGCTCTGGTGGGCGAGCCGGAGCAACACCTGCAGGATCGAGGAGGTGATGCGCTGGCTGCCGGGCGAGCCGATGGCCAGCCAGGGCTTGCGTTTGCGGAAGACGATGGTGGGGGCGACGCTGGCCCAGGGTACCGCCGCGGGCCTGAGATAGTAGGGATGGGAGATGTCGCTGAAGTCGAAGGCGCTGATGTAGTTGTTGTAGAGAAAGCCCAGTTCGGGGCTCGCGGCGCAGGAGCCGTAGACCCGCTCGATGGATTGGGTCAGGGCCACCACGTTGCCATCGGCGTCCATCACCGACAGATGGGTGGTCTCGCCGCCGCGCTCGAAGCGTTTGAGCGCCTGCTTGGCCACCAGCTGCGCGTAGTCGGGGCTGAGCGCGCGTCGATCGTCGACCTGGGGGTAGTAGTTGGGGTCGAAGGGGCGGTCTCTGCGGTCGATGAAGGCCCGGCGGATGGCTTCGGCCAGCAACAGGGCGCCGCGCGGGGTGTCGAGCAGTAGCTCCTTGCTGCCGTAGGCGCTGACGATGTTGAGCATCTCCAACAGCGTGCGACCGGCACCCGGCGGCGGCATGGTGTGCACGCGCAGCTCACCCAGGTTGCCGCGCACGGTCTTGCGCTCGATGGGCCAGGGGATCTGGGCCAGGTCGTCGGGGTGGATGAGCCCCCCATGCGCCTCCATGTCGGCGGCGATGGCCTGGGCGATCTCGCCCGTGTAGAAGTCTTCGACGCCGTGGCTGGCGAGCCGGCGCAGGGTGCTTGCCAGCGCCGGCTGCTTGAAGGTGCTGCCGACGGCGTAGGGCCTGCGTCCATCCTTCAGAAAGAGCGGGGCGGCGGTCCCGGCCCGCAGATGCTCGAGTTCACGCCGGGTCAAGCGATGGTTCAGCTGACTGACCTCGTAGCCATTTTCAGCCAGATCGATGGCGGGCTCGAGTACTTGCTCGAGCGACTTGGTGCCGTAGGTGCGCAGGGCGTAGGCCAGCGTGGCCGGAGTGCTCGGCACGGTGGTGGCGCGGTGGCCGTGGAGGCGTTCGGCGCGCTCGAGGCCCCCGGGGGGAACGCGATGGGGCGCGTGGGAAGAGCCGTCCAGGGCCAGCGTGCGCGGCGCCTTGGCGTCGCGGATCAGCATCATGGTCTGCCCGCCCAGGCCCGAGGCGGCCGGTTCGCAGACGCCGAGCGCAAAAGCTGCGGCACAGGCGGCGTCCATGGCGTTGCCACCTGCCGAAAGCAGCGCAGCGCCCGCTTCGCTGGCCCGGAAGTGGGCGCTGGCGCAGACGCCGCGCTTACCGACGGCGACGCGCTGAGGATTGACGCGACCGACGGCGCCGAGCTCGAGCTCGTCGGTGTCCTGCTCGGGGGGGCGGCGGGGGACCATGTTGTTCAAGCCCTCAAGGCGACGGTGCAAAGCCCGCCAACAACTCGGCCAGCAGCAGCGTACGCTGCACCAGACTCACGCGGTTGACCGCCTCGTCGGCGGTGTTCAGGCCGCGGGCGGTGGGACCCATGCCGCAGATGACGGGGATGCCCGCGGGCACCAGCCCGGCGGCCGAGGGCCAGCTCGAGGAGTCGGTGCCGAAGGGAATGTCCCACTCGCGCGCCACCGCCGCGATGTCCTCGGCCAGCGCCTGCGAGCCGCGCCGCTCGCGCAAGGGCGGGCGGTCGGCGGTGCGTTCGAGCGACCAGCTGCGGCCGCCCTGGCCCAGCAGCTCACGCACCTGTTCTTCGATGCGATCGCCGACGGCGGACTCCGGATAGGATAGAAGCAGCGTGGCGTCGACCCGGTGGGGCAGGTGCTGGGGCAGGTGGCGGGTGCGCAGGTCGACCAGGGCCACGCTCACGCGCTCCTTGCTCGAAGACAGCTCCGAAAGCGCATCGACCTTGCGGCACAGCCACTGCAAGGGATCGGGACCGCGGCCCTTCTGCCCCAGTCGGCGCGGGGCGCCCTCGACGCGCAGGCGAAAGCTTCGCTGTCCGCGCCTGCGGGTGATGGCCACGCCGGCCGCATTGCCCGGGCGCAGCACCAAGACGCGTCGGGCCAGCCCGCTGGTGCGTGCGATGGCCTCGCGGCTGTAGCGGCAATCGAAACCCTCGTCGGCGTAGAGCAAAACGCCCAGGCGCATGCCGCGCAGGCGCTTGGCGCGCAGTGAGCGCAGGGCGTACTCGAGCATGGCCAGCGGTGCGGCGGTGGTGCCCGCGCCCTCGCCGTAGAGCCACTCGGGGGTGCGCCGGAAATAGGGCGATGGCGTGTCGGGCGACAGCGGCACGTCCAGGTGCGCGATGAGCAGGGTGCCGCCCTCGAGCCCCACCTCGCTCTCCCACAGCCAAGTGCTCTGACTTTCAGTTGACCCAACCGTCCGCAGCAGGCCGGCTTCGCGCAGGCGATCGTCGAGGTCGGAGGCCAGGGCGCCGAGGGCGATCGGATCGCCGGTGCGGCTGGCCTGCCCCACCAGCGTCTCGACCCGCTTTTCGAGCTTGTCGCGGTGGCGTGAAAGATAGCTGAAGGCCTGGTGCGCCGGTGTCTTGGCGCCGCTGTCGAGGGCTGGCGGATGCTGGGTGCCGAAGTAGCGTTCGGAGGCGACCTCCACCAGGCGGTTTATCAGCTGCGGAAAGTCCAGGCCCACGGCGGCGGCGCCCTGGATGTACGATCCGTGTTCGCCCAGGCTTGGCAGGGAGTTGAGTTCGAGAATGTAGAAGTTGCCGTCGGCATCCAGGCGCATGTCGACGCGGGCGCAGTCGTAGCAGCCCAGGGCGCGAAAGGCGCGCCGCGCCAGGGTCTGGGCCTCGGCGGTTTGCTCCGGCGTCAGCGGGGCCGGGCAGACCACGCCGATGGTGCGGCCCGACTTTCCCTTCTTGTCTTCCTCGGTGTAGACCGCCAGACCGTCGCCGAAGTCGAGCTCGGCCGGGGGAAAGGCCTGGGGCTCGCCGTTGCCGAGCAGGCCCACGTTGATCTCACGGCCTTCGATGAACTGCTCCACCAGCACCGGCTGGTGAAACTCCTCGAAAATGAGATTGGCCGCATCGCGCAGCTCGGCGTCGCTGTGCACGACGCGAATGCCGAAGGAGACCGCTTCGCTGCGCGGCTTGACGATCAGCGGATAGGGCAGCTCCGGCAGCTCCGCGTCGGGGGCGTCCAGCACCGCCCACTCGGGGGTCGGCAGCCCGCTCTGCTGAAACAGCACCTTGGCCACCACCTTGTCGAGCGCCAGCGAGTGGGCCAGGGGGCCGGAGCCCACGTAGGGGATGCCGACCATCTCCAGGATGCCTGGCACGTGCGTGTAGCGGGCCTGACCCTGAATGCCGTAGGAGAGGTTGAAGGCCATGCCCGGACGCTCGCCCTTGAGCGCCTGGGGCATGAACTCCTGCAGGCGGTCGACCAGGTCCTTGTCACCCTCCAGGGCGATGCTCTGATGCCCCCCTTTCTTCAGGGCGTCGGAGATGCGCTTGATGGCCTTGAGGCCGTAGCGCTCCCGATTGGGCATCCCGAAGAGGTTGATGACGTTCTTGCTGTCGCGGTTGTAGATGATGGCGATTTTCATCGGGAGGTCCCGGCGCTGCGCAAGCGGCCCAAGCAACCGCCGTGCCAGGAGCGCGGCATTGGCCATTGTCGGGAGAAAGCCCGTAGGATGACAGTTGCAAGTGGCCCGCGCGAGCCTTGAGCCACCTCTCGAGCGCAAGAATTGCGCTCGAGAGGTGGCTGGTGTCAAACAGGTGGGCGTGGATCTCGGAGCGCCGTGACCCCGTGCGGGCCAGGCGAGAACCGAGGAAATACCCGCTATTTTCGCAGCGGGCTCGACTGGCTCGCGCGGGGTTGCGCC